>Ga0307509_10001363_pt1 | contig 41348 bp, 37 predicted proteins | sample 10_EM_MG_FD_202245 | JGI IMG/M metagenome (GOLD analysis project Ga0307509, IMG submission 202245) | Populus trichocarpa ectomycorrhiza microbial communities from riparian zone in the Pacific Northwest, United States - 10_EM | ecosystem: Host-associated > Plants > Roots > Unclassified | place...
GCGCCGTCCCAACGCCGGTGCGGGAGGGGGGTGTTGGCTTGTCCTTTTGAACTCAGAATCCTAAGGTAGGGTAACTATAGGTCTTTATTCACTAATGGAAGGCTAAGCCTTCCGGTATGCCTAACACCCGATCAGTCGCCAATGGTCCACGAAATAAGTCGATGATACGGACTGCGCTGGCCCAGTCGCCAGGTGGACCCATTGTGCTAGATGGTAATGCCTAGTATTTGGGAACTCCTCAGCAGGAGGTAAAGACCGCTGGTAGTGGGCTGCCCGAAATACTAATTCAGAAAGTTTATCTGAGGAGTCCTCTCTGGACGAAACTACGCGGGCGCGGTAATAAACAACCACAGTCAACGAGGCAATGCATTTTAAGAGAAAAAACGAAGAGTCCGATAGCCCTCTGAGGCCGATACCGAGTGCTCCAAACATTATTCATGTCCGGAAGGACTGGCCCAATTAGATGTTGAGGGCAAACGCACGCGCATTCATGTTTTACTGGACTCAGGTGTCAGTTGCTTCCTATTAAGCGAAAAATTAGTCAGACGACTTGACATCCCATACAAAGTCCGAAAGAAACCCATAAAAATAGTTGGATTCGATGGACTTTCAAGTTCATCAGGCGGTGAAAGATATACCCGCCCCATCATGTTAGAAATCCGGAATGGGCATAGGTCTCCCATCTCCGCCGAAATCGCGGCAACAGGACGCTTTGACCATATTATCCCCTTTAGATGGTGGTACCATGAACACTACTTATTACATCTAGACGAACCGAAAAAATTGGAGTTTCGAACAAATGACATATCACGATCATGTTGAGAATAAGGCTGTAAAGGATCTATTTGAGTATGACGAGACGGTCGCATACGATCCAAAGGCCCAGTATGTGGGAAGAATTGGAAGGGTAGAAGAAAAAGATCCTGTGGAACTGGAAACCTTGCCACGAGAATATGCTCAGTTCAAGCATTGGTTACGACCAGAAGCGTCAGAAAAAATCCCCCTGAGACGGACGTTTCATCACGCGATCGAGCTTAAGGAAGGATCAGAACCTCCATGGGGATCCGTCTACCCTATGTCACAATACCAACTAAATACCCTGAAAGCCTACCTCGCTGAGATGTCGGCACAAGGCAAAATTACGCATAGCCAATCACCTGCTAGAGCGCCAATTTTGTTTGTACCAAAACCAGATGGTCGCTTACGATTATGTGTGGACTACCGACAACTCAACAAGTTGACGATTCTCGATAAATACCCGCTTCCTTTAATGTGCGAATTACAAGACCGAGTTGCAGGCGCCACAATATTTACGAAGTTAGACCTTAAGGATGGTTATCACCTGATGAGGATCAAGAAAGGTGATGAATGGAAGACAGTATTCAGAACTCGATACGGACAATACGAATACAAAGTCATGCCGTTTGGACTAGTCAATGCTCCTGCAACTTTCCAACACATGATGAATAAAATATTACACAAATTTCTCAACCAAGGGGTAGTGGTGTACTTAGATGACATCCTCATCTACTCCAAGACGCATGCGGAACATGTTGCAATGGGCAAGAAAGTGCTCTCGCGATTAATGGAACACCAGTTGGCAGTGTCCATTAAGAAGTCCAAGTTTCATGTTAAAGCTGTTGAATTCTTGGGATATATTGTGGCAACAGACAGGGTGACAATGAGCACGAGGAAGGTAGACTCCATAAGGAAATGGAAAGCACCAAGGTCGGTTAAGGAAGTTCAAATTTTCCTTGGCTTTGCAAACTTCTATTGAAGGTTCATCGAAAACTTCTCGAAGATATGCAAGCCAATAACGGAAATGCTGAAAGGAGACAAGCAAAAATTCAGCTGAGGACGAGAGCAGAATATAGCGTTTGAAAAACTCAAACAGCGGTTTATGACTGCGCCAATTCTGGCACATTTCTACCCGGAACGGGAGACGGTAATTGAAACTGACACAAGCGACTTCGCACTTGGTGCAATTGTATCCCAATTTCTGGATAAAAGACTTCACCCAGTGGCGTTCCATTCCAGAAAATTGAATTCAGCCGAACGCAACTATGAGATTCACGATAAGGAACTCCTAGCCATATTGGAAGCGTTCATGGCATGGAAACCCTACTTATACGGTGCGGATAAGCTGATTACAGTTTATACCGATCACCAAAATTTGCAACACTTTTTGACGACAAAAAAGTGGAATCAAAGGCAAATTCGTTGGGCGCAACTGCTTGCGTCATTCAATTTCAAAATTATCTATTGGCCGGGATCCCGAAGCGGTAAACCAGATGCATTGAGCAGATTACCGGAGTATCGTCCTAAGGAGGGAGCTGAGCATACTGAACAGTCAATTCTGAAACTGGAACACTTTTTAATAAGCCTAGTACAAGATGAACCAGTTCAGGAGAAGTTGAAAAAAATGGATGCTAGGGCAACGAGTGGCCGCCATCCAAGTGATGAAGATGGCAGCAAAAGCCACGCTACCCTCAAAAGGCTCAAGGTTTTCGGCAGGACATGACTTGTACGCTCTCGAAGACATACTGATCCCAGCATGGGGACAAAGGCTTGTCGGAACCGGAATCGCGATAGGGATACCACCCGGGACTTATGCTAGAATAGTCCCGTGAAGTGGCCTAGCATACAAAGGAAGTATAGGAATCGGCGGAGGAGTAATAGACGCCGACTATACAGAAGAAGTCAAGGTCATTATGATGAATCATGGTAGAAAGAGTTATCAGGTTCAGGAAGGGGACCGGATTGCACAAATGATCATCGAGAAAATAGACATGTCTGGAGTGATCGAGGTAGACTACCTACAAATAACCGATTGGGGAAACAAAGGATTTGGGAGCACGGACCTATCGCCTAAGCGAACCATCGCAGTAGAACAGGTACAGCAAATCATGTGTCAGCTATATGCAGACAGCAGGGAAAAGAGATTATTTAGCGAAGACGATATCGGACGAAACCCATGGCTTACCCAAGAAGAGGTCATGGTGTCAAGCGCTATGATCTCCAGAGCTCTACTACAGGAGTACGAGTTAGAACTCTTGGAAGAGGTCCGAGAAGCGTCAAGAAACGACTTGGATTGGTTGAGCAGAGAAGCGACGTTAAAGGATCTAATAACCCGTGGCAAGGAATTGCCTACAAATTGGCAATATAAGGACGGGTTTCCCTACTTCAAAAATCGGCTATATATACCTGCAAATGATGCGCTAAAAACTAAGCTTGTGAAAGGATGACACGAGTCGATGGTAGCAGGACATTGTGGGATGGAAAAAACGATAGAGATAATCACGAGAGATTTTTATTGGAAAGGACACACCGAATGGATAAATGACTACGTTCGGTCATGTGATGAGTGCCAACACAATAAATCTCCACGACATGTACGATGGGGATTACTTCAACCTCTCAAAACGCTATACGCAGTATGGAACTCTATCTCAACCGATTTCATCATCCAACTACCAGAATCACAAGGCTATACTCAGATTATGGTAGTAGTCGACCAATTCACAAAAATGGCACACTTTATCGGTCTCCCAACAAACGCCACCGCAAAGGACGTCGCTAACGTTTTCCTACGAGAACTCTGGAAACTTCACGGACTACCCACGGAAATCATATCCGACATGGACGCAAAATTCTCAGGAGAATTTTGGGAATCCCTATGCAAGTTGCTAGGGATTAAAAGGAAAATGTCGACAGCATACCACCCACAAATGGACGGTCAGACGGAATGAACCAACCAAGTGCTAGAAGGTTACTTAAGAAATTTCGTCAACTACGACCAAGACGATTGGTATCAGCTGTTACCCTTAGCCGAATTCGCGTACAACAATTCTGCAACCAATGCACACGGAATGTCACCTTTCTTCGCAAATTATGGTTACCATCCACAAACAGAATGGATGAGAGAGCAACAAGCTCAGAAGCCAGGGGCTGAGTTATACAGCCACTGGATGAAGGTGATTCACAAACGAGCGGTAGAGGCGCAAAATTATACCCGAGAGGCAATGAGAAGATGCTACGACCGAAAGGCATTACAACAGCCGGACTATAAAGAAGGCGACTTGGTAATGTTAAATGGAAAGAATATTGGTACAAAACAACTCTCGAAGAAATTAAGTCCCAAGCTCTATGGACCCTTCAAAATCATAGAAGCGAAAGGACAACGTGCTTTCAAACTCGAAATATCGCTTACATGGAGGATCCATCCGACCTTCCATGTTTTGCTGTTAGAACCCTATCGAACCTCAGTCTGAGAAGGAAGAGAACAGCCTCCACGAGAGCCAGAGGAGATCGATGGCGATCTCGAATCGGAAGTGGAATGGATTGTAAAGAGTGAAATAATCTCTTATACAAGGAAGGTTCGCGGTCGCATTAAGCGAATGTGCGAACTAAGGTATTTTGTTAAATGGAAAGGGTGTTCTGAGGATGAGAACACCTGGGAACTACCTGGGAACCACCTGGGAACCACCTGGGAACCACCTGGGAACCACCTGGGAACCACCTGGGAACCACCTGGGAACCACCTGGGAACCACCTGGGAACCACCTGGGAACCACCTGGGAACCACCTGGGAACCACCTGAGAGTTTAGAAAACGCTCAGGAATTGATAGAGAGTTTTCATGTGGAAAACCCAGATATGCCAAGTAGGGTCGATGTTGAATAGAGAAGAAAAGGTTTTCCTCGTGTGGACAAGTAAACGCATGAGGTTTTTTACCCTACTACCCGGAGTTCAAAAAGGATTTTATTTGTTTAAATGGAAGGAAGATCTTAGAAGCGTTCGAGGACGAAGCTTAGAGAGAGGGAACTCGTGTTAGGCATACCGGAAGGCTTAGCCTTCCTTTAGTGAATAAAGACCTATAGTTACCCTACCTTAGGATTCTGAGTTCAAAAGGACAAGCCAACACGCCCCTCCCGTACCAGCGTTGGGACGGCGCTACATCGGTAGACGCCGCCGTAGTTGCGTCCTTTCACCAAAGAGATGGTCATTGGAGCCCTCCTTGTAACACCGTATACGTCGCGGCCGTCTGTCTGACCGGATCCCGTTCGCAGGATATATGAGGGAAGACCTTTGCCGAGCTTATGCAAGTGGTCCCAGCCAGATCGGTCAACGTCGCATTAAGTTACTGAGCACTACGGACGAAGGTCGCGAAGGCGGTCACTAAGTAACGGGACGTTTTCACGGACAATAGTTAGGCAACACATTCTATACTCCACGCTCTCGCGATGAAAGTCGCAGAAGTGAATGGTGTTGTCAGATGAGGTAGTTTGAGAAATCAGGCATACCCGCACTCACACACGTCAATAGTATCCATAGGATGCTGACCGAACCCTACGATAACGATATAACTATGGAGGGATAATAGCTATTGGTACGATTATCGTAACAGGTCTATCTTATGCCTCGCAGATGTCGGTTGCAGAATATGTCTGCAATACTGAGAGGTTTGATAAACAAAGCTGGCCCCTTTGTTGGTTCGATCATGGAGACCATTCTGCGTATGCAAATGATAAGCAAGACTCCATGCCGACGAAGATGGATCGTAACCAATGGACTAATGTGTGGGAGCACCGTCAGGAAGTTTCATGATGTTGCGATTCGGAAGTCGAAGTCAGATAACAGAATTGTCAGGGTCAAATGGTGTTCGCACTTTTAGAAAAAGGTTGAGTTTGTTAGCAGGTACTTAGTTAGTATGAGAGCTAGATGTAGCCCGCGACCACCCAGACGTGGCATATAAATATTGTGGTGCCTCCAGAGCTATTTGAAAATCATCTAGCAATGGAGAAAGAGATCTTATCAATATAAAACCTTTACGCTAGAAAATCTTTTATCTTGCTATCTATCTCTACCTTAGACATTGAGCCTTCCTAGACAATCTCCGTCTATGATTATGATTTCCGGCCTGAGTTATCTCGCAAGACTTTGAGATAGGCTCCCGTCTAACAGAAGTAATTCTTCACCCTGCACTCTTAGACTAGCAATTGTGGTAGGAATACCATCTATCGACTCTGGTGGGGGTAGTGCTTGAAGATTTTGTCCAATAGGAACCTCAGGAAGCTTAGCTATAAGAATATCAGGGTTATAAGGTATAAGACCCGCCGCTTTGAAGCTTGATTGAACTCTAGATGCCTTGAAGGTTCGTTGGCAAATAGCATCAATTTGATCAAGAAACCCAGCCTTGTCAAACTCGCCACACCCTCAGCGAGTGGCTGCCTCCACTGCCTCAGCGTGGTAATACTTGTAGGGTTGAAAAACCACTACATCCAATGGCTGGAGCAGGTGGCTTGTATAGGGAGGTAGGTAGAATACGATAATCTCATGATAATTGCAATAGTCCAGAAACTGCTTGGTTGAATGAAAGCTAAATTCATCCAGGAGCAAGAGTCAATAGGGTCCACGAAGTCTTGGGTAGAAGAATTGTTGGAAATGTTCAAGCCATTTCATAGTTAGTTCGTCATTCGTATATCCAGTTTCAGAAGTGCTGACAAGGTAATCTTCTGGTATACTGGTACCAGTATACCATGGCTGCTGGTGAATAACTCCTGGAACAATCATCATTGGGGGTAGTACAACCCCATCTCCACTTATTGTTTGACAAACAGTGACTAGTTCACTATTAGTAGAACAGCTTAGATAGACTGGTCGAATTGGGTCCCTTGTGATAATCCACTGGTCCCTTCCTATTCCAATACGAAAACTAGTCTCATCAAAGTTGTACTGGTCGCATGTGTGAATATAATACTGTTGACTGACAGCATTGTATTTCTCAAACCAGGAACGAATATTGCCTGTGTCATGTGCATTTTTACGGTCTACATAGATGGTTTGTTGCTTCCAAATAATGTATTCCGGATGTCAATTTAGGAAGCATTGTGCCCAATGATCACCAACTATGGGTGCTAGGCCAATACCATCATGGCAATTTCTAAGAATTGTATTTGCTCTACTAGTAATCATCTGAAATCTGGTACTGGTTCCTATAGCATCCAAGCAGTCAAGATACTAGCAAACTGCCAGTTGTTGGTCCTCCGAAAGACGATAATTCACTGCTGGCCGTTCTTGGCTCAATTGCCAGCCCTGCAAACATGTTCGTACTCGTGTAATTGGAACCTCATAAGTTTGTGCGATTGCTGCAATATTAGCATATGCATTGTGACCATTCTCAATAAAGGTAATTGCTGCTTGAATTCGTATTTCAATGTCAGAATAGGGTTCTACCCGCTGGCTTGGGAGAATAAAGGTTGGTGCTGGAGGCATAACTAGTTGTATGATGAATATCCTGAGATGTGAACTCAAACCTTTTGAGAAAACCTTTATTCAAATATATAAATTATATTACAAAAATACATTATCATGAAGTTATACAAAGCCACAAAGCTGTGTTGAGCTACCAAGTTGTGTTGAGCTTTTTTTTTCTTTTTTTCTTTCAGGTGTATATTCTCTTTGGGTTTTCTGTGGGCTCATCGCCTTGTCTGTCTACTCTAAAAACATGCCTAGCTAACCCTATCCATTATCCAGTTCCGCCTTTGCTAGAATGGCCCCCCTGTGCTGAACTTTGGCATCAGCCATCCGAGCTCACATCCTGCACTGGAACCACTATGCTCTAACTTCCCTGAACAACAAACAAGACTAACTACAGGCCTACACCAACACCTAATAACCACCACACCCAACACCCCCCACCATTCCCTCCTCCCGAGCAATAGATACAATGGCAGACGTACAAAACAAAAGAAACATCTGGATATCCGGCCGTCGACCTAAACCCTCCTTTCCCAGTTACCGCTCCGAAGAGACGCATACACAGTAGGGTTGACCTGTGCCTTTTAGCTCGCCCATACCAACAAATAAAAAAAATATAAACGAAAATTAGCACAGACTAGAACCCAAGTCCCAGCCACCCCCTCACCAGTCCTTGAACTAATGAAAAGTGTCAAGCCCTTCCGAGTACACTAAAACAAGATTAGACTGAGATTCAGACAGGGGAAGAACTCAACAAGAATCTAAAGAAGGCCCGAAGGCTTTCTAGAGATAAAGTTCTGATGGAAGTGATGAATAAACACCATTCCAAAAGAAAAATTGAAACCATCGTAATGGAGTCAAAGACTTGAAGCCATCGCGAGATGAAACCAAGGACTCTGAATGGATCAACACCCAAATATGACATGTCATCCGAAGGTTCAATTTCAAATGCTGGGGTTGTAAGCACCATGGACAGTGCAGTTGTGTTGAGCTGGCAGGCACTCTCTTGAGTGGCCCAGGTTGTGAGCCCGCGAACATCCGGGGATTTCGGCTGCCCGCCGCAACCTTGGCACGAGTAAAGGGATAAGTTCACTTACAATCTTTCCCTACGCTGCGAGCACCCGGCAAAGCGAGCAGGAGGGTAGCATATCAGCAACTTAGGTTAGAAGGCCCATTCTTAGCTGCAACCTTCTCAGTCAATCATGGCAAGCATCCCTCTTGGTATGATATTTCTCAATTACAAGCAAAATACGGTCCTAGTAACATGGTAGGCTCAGCCGGACATGGCTTTGAAGACATGCTGTATCCCGGTTCAAGCAAAGACGGATTGAATATTTCTCATCACATCAAAGGTTCAAAGTATGTATTCTCTGTCATCACCCGCTCAGCTTTTCCAGTTTTTTACACCATTCCACTAAACTCCGTTCTCTCATAGACAGGAATTTTATTCATCTCTAGCTCGTCTTGCAAAACCCAAATGGAGTACCGGGCATACCCCCTTCTTGCTTTGCCGGGTGCTCGCAACATAGGGAAAGATTGTATAGAACGCCGATCTTTGCCAATTAATGTGCTTCACCTTCCCCTCGTTGAAGCTCCCTTCTTTGTATGCCGAAGTTCATCGAATTTTAGCTCGAAAACCGGAGGAATACTTTATTTGAAGGGGAATTGTTGAGGTCCTCTGATAGTGACCCGGCCGACAGACGTCTCGGATCTGCGGGGCATTTTCTTGAGTAGGAGGCGTTATTGTCCTTTTAAGTAGAAGGTGGTCTCGACCGCAGTTCTGACAATACAAAAGAAGGTATAAGCCACCATTTAGAAATTTTGGAGCTAGGTGTAGCCTACACTGTGGCATAAGCCGAGTTGGTTCCCATGTTGCGCTAGGTACCGATTCCCTAAGTCAGGTTTAGCGGGGGGGAGGTTCGATATTTTTCCAATGTTACCCCTGCATCTTATGCCTGTTATTAAAGCGATATGAATGATATGAGAACAGAAAGGAAATCCTTCTATAATATCATTATCTACATCAGAACGGATCAACAGGCAACTGAGCGAGAAAAAAGCAAAGATCCGAGAGCCCCCAACCCCACATCCCATCTATGGTTTTTAGACACAAGAGGAAACAAAAGAGAAAACAAGGTATGAAAGCAGCGAAAATTATCCAATCTACCTAACTGCTATCTATCATTCGGTCCCAGAAAAAGAGCTCACAGTGGACATGGACACCGCAGCGCTAGAAGAATCGCTATCATCCTCAGAACAAGCATTAGATTTCGTCAATGATTGTAATGTTGTTGATCTCTTCGTGAGGGTAATCCTCATCCATTCCTCATCCCGCACAGTTTCAACCAGTTCTACCGAGGCTTTTTCCTCCGAGATCCTAGCTTTTCGTTCCTTTGTAGTTAATTCTATACCAGACTTGTCCCCCTTCTTTGGGTCTCCGTCGATGGGAGCATTTGGGCCGGGGGTTTCTTCTTCTCCTTCCTCCGTGTAATTCCACATTATCCTAAGCTCTCCTTTAATCAAAGCACCCAGCCAAACGCTGCCCAACACCCCTGGGACCAGGTACAACAAGGCCGGCTGAGCGTGTTCAAACACATGCATGACTACAAGTGTTGTGAGTATACCCACAATGTATCCTCCCAGAGACATGTAAAAGTAGAATTTCCTAAACTCTGCTCCGTCTTCGTCCCCAGTCCAATACCTCTCTCCCCAATTACCGGTCACCTTCACATAAGTCTCCTTGGTATTTTCCGCGATATCCTTCTTCCTTCGCTTTAGGTCGTGTCCGTCATCATCGACGAGCGCGGACTGCTCCTTCTTGGCATCGGCTAGGTTTGAAAGACGCTTTTTTTCGTAGAACCTCCATAAGTCATATCGTAGTGCCATGGCAACGACGAGGCCTGGAATCACAACATCACCCAAGCCGAGCATTGCCAAATTCTGTGCACCACTGGGCGATGTGCCTGGACGAGGGAAAAGAAGCTTTATGGGGACGTCGAGAGTTGTAGCGACAGTAACCATCATAGGGGTGTAGAAAACGAAAAAGATATCATAGAAGAAAAGAGCGCCGAGCAGGATGGATGCAGTTGTGAATGTGGTTGGGGATAGCATCTGCAGCGAGTAATAATCAGTACCGGGTCCTGGAGGGCTAGGAAGGGGCGCACCGACCTGCATGGCTCCATAGGCAAAGCTAGTGCCCATGATATTAGTCAATAACCAGTGCTTTCCTCCGAGCGCATAAGTCCCCACAGCAAGGATCCCAGCCACCAAGCCAGCAAGGTCTCCCACCCAGAACGTTGCCTTGAATGACGGCTTCTCAGCGGTACCGCCCACCAAGGTATATCTCGCATAGAGGGCCCTACGAAGCGACCACATTGATTTGGCCATGAATTGAGGAATAAAGAATACAGATGGGTTCTCATTCTTGATATTCTCGTCCCCCTTGACCTTGTAGGAGTCATAACCCGCAACGTAAAGCTTCCCATCATTCTTCGAACGGTAGCGTCTTGGAAAAACGTACGTCACAAGCACGCCAAGAAAGTCGGAGAAGCTTTTTGCGAGAGCAAACACTCCCATTCCACAAAAGTACCAAGTGAGGATCTTATTGATTATGGCGGGGTCATCGAGGTATTTAATGATCAGGTAGAGAGAGCCGAGACAAAGACCAGCGCTCATGGGGAACCAAAGGGCGTCGGAAGCTGTCAAGTTCTCCACTTGAGATGGTTCATCGTCCGAGTCAAGGTCCTGATCCTCACATGGAGGACGAGCGGCGTTTCCGGGGCGTTTGAGGGATGCAAATGAACCGGTAACAATGGGTAAGAGTGCAATGGTGATAAGATGGATGTAGGTGGGAATGAATGGGAGAGCCTGCCCCCAGTAGAATAGGGCCGAAGCTATAAGGTGGGTGAGTAGACCGGCCGGCATGATTATCGATGTGCGGATGGCGCCGCTTGCTGTATTGTTCTCTCGTTGTTTGTAGGCCAAGAAGGGTGGAAGCAGGGCGGGATAGTCTACCAGTATTGTGGTAGGTTGTGGGGAGGTTGACGATGGCCGGGGGGGGGGGGGGTAAAGAAGATCGGTAGAAGTAGTCCAAGGAAAGAGAGATGCCTAACAATTGAGGACGCGTGTCCAGAAGACAGCAAAAAAAAAAAAAAGCGAAGCTAGGACGGGAGAGGGACAGAGGGTTGGCCTTTAGGAGAGCCGTAGGATAGGGCACAAAAATAGTGGTTTAACTCTACCGTTCTCTCTCTCTTTCTATGGTGATATTCTAGGTGAGAGGAGTGCAACGGCGCCATATCCCGTGTGTATTTATATAAAAATCAAGCTTCGAGGCTCACCAAATCTGGGCCTCAGCGGTCTTGGATCGCCCAGCCGAGATGTTCCAAATCACGCCCGTCAAAAAGAAATCAAAAATCCGGGGACCGGATTTTCCTTCATGATAATATTATGGAACCATTTTTTCGGATCCCGGGAGCCCAGCGCTTGTCTCCTAGATATTGCGTTTTTCTCGCTAATCTAAGAAATTTATCATATAGTACAGTACTCGAGTACATATTATCATACTCCCGGAATTGAGATTGGCCTGAGCTCTCCACCTTAACTTAGAGTGTCGTGCAGTAAGGCTGTTCAAGAGGCGTGGATGCGGACCCTGCTTCACCATTCCCGTCACTGCACAGGGCTGTCTTACTAGCACGGCATAGTACCGGTGCTGGCCTGAGTTTGGGCTGAGAAATACAGCACGCAAGCCTCTTTGCCCCGTGGGGAGGATGTGCTGTGCTGTCCTGTAAATTTACTATTACAACATCAATTTCATCACCGCATTCTCGTATGTGTATGATAGCACTGTGATAGTGATGGATTTGCCGTACTGTCACACTAAACCAGCTTTTTGGCATTATAGCATTACCTGCGGCTTCACAGTGCTCTTTTGTTGCTATCGTACGGTAGGGTACAAACTCCAACAGCGGCGCCACAGCTCTCTGCAGCAGCACTTGATATGTATGATACAAACAAATTCCTATGCCCGCCGTACGTCTACCATCACCGCTTAATTGCCAAAGTTTGCAACACTAGTCTATCTCCGAGTGCCGCGTTAAACTGTGGACAGAGCACCTTCTGTCCCTAGCCATCTAATGTCTAATGTCCCTTATTCCCCCCAGCTCTCAATGCCAGCACCCGCTCGCTCCACCCGCTCCCACCTCCTTCCCTTTGCAGTACTTCTTCCACCATCATACCTTCCCCCATATTCCTACCAACAATCCCTACATTTCTCGTGCTCGGTATCCTCAACACCTCCCGTTCAACTTCCCATCCTACATCACCCGCCAACCGGGCTACCCACTCCACCAGGCAAGCATACTGACTCCCCTTCCCCGGCTGTCTATGCCGCCGACCGGAAAGGTCGTGCGAGCAACAGGGAATCATCAGGAACGGGCATTCAGACTCCTTAGCTAAGAGTGGTGTCCAAGGAGTCAACTCATCAGCGTGATTGGAGATGATAAAAGTCCCAGCCGGGAAGACGCCATCATGTATTCCGTCATCTACAACCCCGCCCAGCAATCGCGGTATCAAGACCATCTCGTGAAGGTTTTGTTCAGTGCTTGATCCCAGGGCACTCCAAGTTTTTCGCCTTCTGGCGTCGAAGCCCCAGCCCGAGTACCCCTCCCTGATCAAGATGTCCACCAACACACCGTTTCCGCAGCCAATGTCCACGAAGCCGGCTTCTAGACCCCGGTCCATATCCTTCCATAGCTCGATTAGGAATGTAGCGATGAGGATATCTTCGAATACATGTTTCCCAGGGTCAGTATTTTCTACCCATCCACCGATTAACCGCTTTGCATGCCGCTCGCGAAGCACAAGGTACGTTGTTTGAAAGGTTTCTCTTGGGATTATCTGGTCGTGATGGACTCTCTTGGTGTACCCTGCTGTGAACCCGTTACCGAGTTTGTGGATCCTGGTAAGGAGATGAAGAGCAGTCCTTTCCAATCGGTTGTTGAGGGGAACTTCTGGGAATAAGCGGTAGTATATCGATACACTTTTCCCGTCCTTCCCATCCTGCGAATACCGGAACGCAAGCGCCCTCACTGTTGGTAGGTAGTACGGCAGCCCTTCGGGCGTCTCAGAGTGGGATTGGTAAACTACGAGTGCTTGCCTATCTTGACTACCCTCGTAAAATGTGCATGTCTGTTCCGCCGCGGCGTCACGCTGCGGGTTCCTGGGTATGAAGCGGCGGAGGATAGTCCTATTTGGTGTAAAATTTGGTACTTGCATCGGCCTAGGAATGCCCGCTTCTAGTTGGAGAGCGGATGTAGGGCTATCGGACATGATATCAGCTCGTAGTATCCAGCTGGAGTTGTAATTCGGATTGAGAATCATTTCGTGCATTGCCGAGGTGAATATTTCTTGGGTGAAGGTGCATGATTTGGAAAGTATTGGTGTCCATTGTTCTGGAGTGCTTGGGATGATATGGTAGAAGAGCGGTGTTGGCGGGGCCGCTGTTTCCATGGCAGGCTAGGTTGGGTTAAGGTTATGACACTGTTGATGGATCGGTGCGGTACAAAGTACGAGAACCGGTACCCCAGATTTAGTTCATTATCGGGCGGGCTAAAAAATTAAAAACTTTCGTGAATGTATGGAGCTTTCCGGAAAGCCCTCTGATGAGTTTTCGTATTCGCAATGCATGTCTTATCCTTGATAAGGTGAGCTTTTGTTACACATCAGATCTTTTCCCAGTGTTTGGTGGCATCATATACCATCACTCGTGGGAGGGCACAGTTACTAAACCCCTCCTCCATAGTATATACCACTCTCACGAAACTAAACTCCCAATACAAGGCCCTACGATGTCCCCTCTTCTATAAAAGGCCCCCTCTCCACCGTTTCCTTCCCTCGCCACAAACAATCCAACTCTCTTCTCCACAAAACAAAAAACCAAACCAACGAAACCAAAAAAAGAAAAAAGCTATCCTCTTCCTCGAACAACGGATAAAAACAGACAATCATGCATACCAAGGTCTTCCTCCTCACCCTGCTACTTACCCTCCTCACCTTCGCCCTCGCCCTCCCAGCGGTGGACACAACCTCTGAAATCGCCGAAGAACTGGACAACCTCCCCCTGGCGGAGGCCCCATACCCCACCGACACCATCCCGAGCAGCAATGGCGAAGTCGAAGGCCTCTTCACCAGTGGGAACGTGACGGGCATGGGCGAATTCGACGGCTGGTACAAGTGCGAGACGACCGGGGGCTCCCCGAGCGCCATGGACGTCACCGGCGCCGCTATCAAGTTTGATCAAATGGGCTCCAGACACTGCGTGCAGGAGAATGCTACTGGGTCGCTGTGTACTAAGATGGTGCACTTTTGGTCGTACGTGTTTTTTCTTCTTCTTTTCCCCCTCCGATTTTCTTTTTATACAGTACCTCAAACAGAAAGTTGTGAGGGTTTGAGTTTTGGTTTCTTTTTTTCCTTCTGCTAATGGTTTTGGATAGGGCGGCCGTTTCCATTTGCGGTCCATACAAGAACTGGATTTTTTGCACTCGTGTTGCCTTTGCGGCGAACACTATTGCGCATAGGTGTGAGTGGAATGGGCTTGCTGGGGGGTATTTCGTGTTCGATGATCCCAGCGCTTTGAAGTTTCCTATTCATAAGAACCATGGTTAGGGGGGGAGGTGTCATGGGGGGCTGGGGCGATTGGTGTAACTGCCTAGGTTAATTTGAATTATCTCTAACAATTTCTCATTCTTATTCTTCTTTCCTTTCTTTCCTTTGGGGTGAGAGTGATTGTGGTTCTAGTCGTGATCGTGCAAGGTTTTAAACGAGTTTCGTGGAGGAGTGGCATTGTAGTAGTAGGGGTGATATGGAAAACAGGAGCTTCTCGAGAAGGAGGAGCGCAGCCCTTATCAACTCCTCCCTCATCCTCCTTCTTCCATCCTCTTGTCCCTATCACGAACCTTGGACAGTAGCTATGGCTCACGGTATTGCTTTATCCAAAGAATGAATTAATGCAGTCACTGATAACTCAACCAAATACACTCACGCCGCACCCCAGGCGAGCATTTAGCAACCACATCCTTTCATACATGCCAATCCCTTCACCCCTTCAAAAAAAAACACTCAGATCTACACTCATAGCGGCACCACTGACTGGCACCACTAGCACCCACCTGACAAGACACTAAGTTATATGCCTAAGTTCCCCCTGCTACCTACCCCTTTAACCAACCCCCCCCCCTCACTCACCCGGTGTAATAGCTACTGCCCACCACAAGCTCAGATCATTGACATAGATAGCTCCGCTAACTGAGGACATAACTTCGGAATCAAAAATGCGCCAAAATGAAACGGAACCAGGTGAGACCGATGAGTGTAGACCTTGCAGCGGATGCCATGGCTTTGGCGAAAGGGAAATAGCGTATAGGTTTGGAATAAGCCTTTCAATTTACCTATCATACTATTAAATTTTAGTATGATACTCCTGGAACAGGCCGAAGGACATAATATGGCATGGCGGGTCGGCTAATATTAATATGCTAATATTAATAAGACTGAAATGGTGGCTCAGGTATGATACTATTCGGAGAGAACCTAGCAGAAGGTTTTTTAAGAAGCCTTGGGCACAAGGATATTGGAGGGTATTGTTTTCTTCTTCTCTCTTTCTTTCTTTTGAAAAAGCCATTAGACCTGTTATTGTATTGGAGTATATAGATGGGTAGCTAGCTGCTGTTTTGGATGCAAAGGGATCGTATACAAGGTATCGGTTTTTTCTTCTTCTTCCCCTGAACCTCTTTTCCTTTTAGCTTGCCTCTATAATCTATATCCCTGCCTTTTAAGATCTTAATCGAATTGAATTACCGATTGTGGTTATGGCGTCAAATATCAAATATCAATTGTGTACGCACCCGCCATTGCATCGATGGGCCGATTATCTATCACTGTGTTTTATGTGGATCTTAGAGGCTGTATATAACTCACCCCCTCCGCGCGGCTGTTCCAAAATGTTGGTCAGTCGGCTGTGGGCTACCGCTAGTTTACTTTTTTAACCTCCTTTAGAATTGGTGCTAGCCGAATGATAGATTATGGATTTGCTAGGCTCCCCTCGATATCCGCCATCATAACTCATCGCTACACTGATGAACTCTGACCGGAGCTGGCCTATGCTGGCCAACCAGCCTACCACCCTAAAACCCTAAACTAGCGCCCCCCTCTCCCTCTCCCTCCATATCGCAAGAGTAAGGCGAGTCCAAAGCCAACTTTCAATCATACATGCCGTGTACTTCGAGTATAAACAATCCCATCCTGCCCGAGCAAGGCTTTGGCCTGTTCTTAGATACTCAATGGCCTACTCTTAAGTTCGTCAAAATGGATACTACAGCGGTCAGGTAGAATGTAATGCCTGCCTCCAGGTCCAGCTTAAGTCCAAACACCCCACACGGCCCGCCTGCTGTCGGACACAATACACAGCTCGAGCGCAGTGCTCCGGCAGCTGACGGCAGTGGATGATAATACCCCCAACTATACCTCTCGCACTCTATCCACTGACAGATACTGACAAATAAGATGGGAGGAACGCGAATGATCACGTTTTGTGGGTACAGTAAATAAACTATTATGATGCAATGGTAAGAACCTATTAACCAGAACAGACAGGGATATATATAGTTGGCTGATTAACCTTGAATGGCTGTTCCATAACTTGTACTCGAGTACAGTACAGTACTGTAACTTACAGTACTATTCGAGTACTTGTACAAGGCAAGGCAAAATAGCAAGATATGTCTGACGATTTCGGCTAGCTAGCGGTGGCAAGCCACGACACCTTCTGCATCTGAGCTTTTGGGTTGTGCAGGGCGGAAGGTGTCGCGAAGGAATGGAGCCACTGAGGCTTTTTCGCCGTTAGATGGTGGCGTTAGCCGAGGGTTTATTCCCTGCTGTTTAGGACAAGGTGTGTGTGGGTTGTTCGTTTGTGCCAAGTTATCGATAAGAAGCTCTTGGATGAGGCTGGGGGGGAGATGATCTATGGATAGATAGGTGAGATAGACTTACCCCTCCTCAGATAGTAATAGTGGAATCGAATCTGGGTTTGTTTTTGGCCGGTTGGTTGGGGATTACTTCTAATAGGTATCGTACTCCAGTAGCAGGAATATTTCCTTTGTCTATCAACCTTTAAGCTTCTGGTTTGCTGATTCGTTGATTGTTGGTAGAGTTCTAAAACAATCTCCCAGAAGTGTGGAGCGGGACCGACCAAGTGGAATGCTTTCTACGCCACGGGTGAGACCTCACTTCCAGAATTGGGAGAGATCTGCTTTGGAGAGTGCCACGAGGCTAGGTTTCTGCAGGTATGATATGATGGGGGTTGAACCATGTTATGATAAAGGGAGCGCAACGGTTACCTAGTATCGTACGGGCACTGCACGTACGGTATCAGCAGCTTAGCATACGGTAGTGACACTAGGAGAGTGTAAGCTTCACCATTCCATGGCTTAACCAACTAGGTCAAGCAAGCGCAGTTGAGGAGGTAGAGGTATTCAGCCCCGGAGTCGAAAAGCACAGCCAAATATTTCGAGTTGAAGGATCCTGGTGGTAGATTTGCTCGAACTCGAAAACGCTGAATGCCTCAGAATGATTTCCAGTGTCTCTTCAAACTGGTTGGTGGGACACAAATGCTTTTCTTTAGTATGAAACCTGGTTTGTGTGAGCGATGACGACAGCCATATACCGCTAACAATGATCGGAAGACGATAATACTTGTGTGATGGCACCGACTGAGGGTGGTGGGCCAGAGACGATGATGGGAGGCGTCCTTCTTTCTCCCTTGGAATAAAATAAAATAAGAGAAGCCTTCCCCCTTGTTTTTGTTTATTTATTTTGCGCCCTGCTCTTGCACTTGACCAACATCTCAGCCGGAAGGCTATCGGCTTTGTTGCGGAACTCGAAAGGATCAAACTAGGACCCTGAGCAACAACACCTTCTGGTGAAATCGATAATTAGCTAGTTCATCAGCTACTACCGGCAAACTTGCTTTGCTGCGGGTGTGCAACGCGCAGTAAAAATAGTACCATTATACAGGAAAGGTGAGTTGGAACAAACTAGATGAAGAGGAAAACAGGTGAAAGCTTGTCCTTCCGTCTTAAAAATAATACCTCGCCCGCTGACAAGCACACGGGCAATCGGTCCAGTCCGGTTCTTTCACGAGTGTTTGTGCTTCTGAAAGAAAGGAAAGTAGGCTCGCCCCTTCTAGAAAACTCATCATACATGCGTTTTTCCTTCAAACAAATTATGCCGATAAGAACGCTTGTCGTGTCGAGAGGGGAGGAGGAGGAGGAGCAAGAGGTGGTGGATGGTAAGAGTGATGAGGACCACGTGCACAGTGAAGGAGCATATAATCATCGTCGGCATAGAATATCGAAATCGAGCTTCGTAAGTGCCATCCGGAAGACTTTAGGGAAGTACTCCCCTACGAGCCGCACTCACTCACCTATGCCAACGCGTTCCTCTGTGAGTTTTTTGAGCTTTTCTCTTGCCTCTCTACCTGGCTACTTTACAAGCTCCCTACCACACATACACATATATACACATACAATTTTCTATTCCTTGCACCTCCCTTTCTTACCATTTCTCCTTTTTTTACTTCTAATAAAATGGACGAATTCTATCAAGTGTACGAGAAGTTAATCGGTAACCAGACATCCGTACCGCATGAGCCCACTCACGACAACGATGGGAGGCCGGCTCCAACACCACTCAACAACAAATTGAACCAGAAGGATAGTCCTTCAATATCCACAACAAAGGACAGACCAGACCAAACCTCTTCCGCAAAGGAAGAAAACAATCCAACATGGGGAACTCCGGATTACAACCCTAACCCTGAGCCTACAGTGTTGTCACCCCGTGAGGTACAGGGCTTATTCTCCGGCGCACCGGTCTTTGCGGCGTCTGGGAACAAGGCCTCCGGAATTCTGAGGCCTAGGGTCATGTTTCCTTTTGACGAGAATGCGGAGGAGTTGAGAGGGTTGTCTGATTGTCCCCCTATTGAGCACGCGGCGTTCTCGTTGTGCACTTCAAGGCCGCACCGAACACTTAACGGGTATGAGAATACGCCAGATCATGGATTGGTCAACGAGGAGCCGAGCATGCTTTGTTTTCAAGGGATTGAACCAGGGACTTGCGGGTGGGAGTACTTTTTAAAATGCCCTGTTGGTGACTCTGAGAATAGAGATGAGGATGATGATGATGATGTAATAGACGGAGGGGGAAGGGAAAGAGGAACAAGAAGAGCTAGCCTTGGGAATGCGAAAGGGGGTTTGCGAACAGTGGAGATGGGATACATAGTTGAGAGGCTAAAAGAGTTGGGTGAAATATATTACGAGAGCAAAAGCAAACCGCCCGGCGGGCGGAGGCCACTACCGAGAGGGGCACAGCGGGGGGTACTGGAAAAGTACTCTCCATTGGAGCTCTACACAAACTTATTCACCAGGTTATTGTACCCCCCTACCCGAATTACCACGGCCGATTTCCACGATCCCTATAGCTTGAAGGTTCAGATCGTAGCTTTGAGGGAAACCCTTGCAATGGAGAAACTTTGGCTGAATTTCTCGGTTGTAGGATGGAGGATACGGCTAGGGCAGATCCTGTGGGGGGAGAACTCCACGGCGGAGCCTACAAGCGACGAATGTGAGGAGGAGAATGCTGCTGCTCCTCTAGGGAATGATGCTGAAAAGGTTTGGCTATTACTCCAAATTCTCCTCGCGTGTGAGTTGGTTGTTAGGATGGATGCTATAGTTGGTGAGGCGAATTCTGAGGACTCCTCCGCTAGCTCGATGGTTTCAAGAGATGAGTTGCTTGACGAATTCAAAACCATAGGCTCTAAGAAGGTTGAGTGGGATGTCACTCTGGCGCGGCGGTGGCTCGAAAACGTTAAACTTGTCGAAAACGAAGTTGATAGAAAGGAAGAAAAGATAAAAACTCTTCCGGTACCGGCGAAGAAAGGATGGTTCTCGGGCCGCTCTTCGGAGCCTTCACCAATGGATCAGAACGAGCCAGAAGGTGATGATGATGAATCGGCTTTGGGTAGATCTTACGACGCTTTGATCTGCCCCCGGAATCATACAAGGCAGCTCTCTGGGCTGTTATATTTCGCTAGGCGCCTTCAATGGCCACAGATAGAGACTTTCTCTGCCACGCTGCAGGAGAAGTTCGGCTCATCGTCGAACTTTTCGACCCCATCGCAGTCTATGGCTGTTACACCGTTGGACACTCCATTATCGGTGGCTGGAGGGAATGGGTACTTTCCACCGTTTGCAAAAACAAAGAGAGTCAGGGATCTATCATCATCCGGGATATCATTCAATAGTAGCTGCGAAAAGGATGGAAAGGGACCTGCACCCCCAAAAGCTGTGGGATCTGGGGGGTGGCTCTCAAGGACGTACTTCTCCGGGTTGATACTTCCTGGGGAGGGATTGCCTCACTTTCTCATCTCTACATTGCTAGAGAATGATGCTTCAGCTGTTGAGAAGCTCGGGCTCCAGGCAAATCTGTATAGCGGATTTCAGTGGGATGGAATGACCTGGTGGAGTTCATTTAGCACCGTTGGCAAGGTGTTGGCCGGGTATGAAGGGTCAAGAGAGGTTGGAGGATGGATTGGACCCTGTTTAGGAAGTGGGCTGGGGGGAATTGGGATGGTTGACGATGGATGGGTCGATGTTGTAACTGTGCAGTTGGACGAGGAACCGAGGGCAAAAAGACCGAATGCCATTAAGGAAGGGTCAAATCCATTGGGAAAGGGGCATAAAGGCAACAAGACAGTCCTATCAACCGATTTCACTATGCCGCGAGATGAAATCGATGAGGAGGAAAGAGTAACTCTCGAAGGCCTTGTGTTTAAGGATGTCGCTAGCGAACTTGGAGAGTTGAGTGGGGGGCTTTTGCGTTACGAAGTCGAACTTTACTTTTCCATACTCCCATTGAACGAAAAGTTCGAGATCAAGCTCACCCATGACGTCTTCTTCGTCAGTTCATTCCCGTGTCTTGAGCCCCCAGCCAGCATTAACTCGGTCAAAACCGGACACTTACTACATAAAGACTTTTCTTATCAGTCTGTTGCCGTAGAGGCATTAACGGAAGAAATTTTCAAGGACGAGAACAGCATCCTTATTATCGAAGCCGGCAGTGTGGGTGGGGGCAGTGAGGTATTAGCAAGGGCATGGTGCTCAATGGTAGGCACTAGTGCTATCATAGGTAGAAAAGGAAGGACATGTTTGGGTTGTTGTGTTAGAGAAGCCAGAGGGCTGGGTATAGGCGTTGTTATTAGGATTGGATGAGCCTACGGTGGTTTCGGATAAGGCTAGTATCATTTTTACGCCCTCGATGTCGGTCCTAGCGGTCCCTTCTCTTTCCATTTTTTTTTTTAAATAATGAGATGCGATTTGTCGTGGGAAACCAAGGTTATTGATTTGTATGCCGTTGGGTAAGCCGCGGCTAGGGGGAGTACTGTACTGTACACATTACATAGCAAAGCTACGTAGAAAAGCAGAGGTACGGTAGGAGAGATGGAAGTTAATTAATGGGGGCATTCATTACATATCACTCGCACAACCTTTGAAGCTTCTCTGCCAAGCCGCCACCGTCTCGATAATCAGAGCCGCATGTACTCGAGCATGATGCTGCCCCACCACTCCAGCACTTTAGTAACCAACATCGAGCCTAAACACTGTAACATCCACCTTACCTAGCCTTGACAATGAGTTCAAAATCCTCGATTGAATCTTGGGCACTTACCCGTCTCGAACCCCTTCTTCCTCTGCCAGAAGACTCTCTGAAAGAAGTGGTTTCCTACGCCCTCTCCCTCACCGATGCGGCCGAAGTCAGCTCGCACTTTGAAGTAGGAACCCCCCTTCTAATCCGGGCTAGGCTAACATTGCTAGGGCCTGCTCGGCAGCACCGAAGATGTACTAAACTTCATCTCAGACTTCAATTCTAGATTATTCCCACAAAGAGTTACGCGAGCACCTACAATCGTACAGGCGTCCTCTCCTGCCTCCTCCTCCGGGGATGCCCCACCTCCAAAGAGACGCGGGAGAAAGGGCAAACTTCCGATAAACCAGTATGCGAACCAACCACGGCAGGTGGAAGGTCAATTTAGTAACCCGGCGGCAGTGTACATGAAGAAGGACATTGAGGATGAGTACTATACGGGTAGCAGCAAAGGGCCTACACTCAGGCCGGTGGATTCACCGTCGCCTTCATCTTCGGTACCCGTGTCTAGGGTTGCTACGCCAATACCTAGGAGCGCTACTCCGCAGTTGGTACAGCACAAGGCCCAACAGAAAAGCAGCAGTAATGCCGGTGGAAAATTGGTCTCAGACTTAATAAACGTCAAAGCAAAAGTCAAGAAAGCCCCGCAAAAAGTGCACGTAACCGGAGGTGTTGCCATGAGAGGAGCATCTGCCGAGCTCACGGACCTAGAATCCGCCCTGCGAGCGCTCGAACTCTCCACAAACCCGACATTAACCTCGAAGTCGCAAAAGTGCGATTGCGCGGGCACGGAACACGAGGTTCTCTCTGCGGCGCCAAACTGCCTCTCCTGCGGGAAGATAATCTGTATCAAGGAAGGCCTTGCGCCCTGTTCTTTCTGCAACACACCATTAATACCCCCGGGGGAGCTACAATCTATGGTCCGTGAACTCCGCGAGGAAAGTGGCCGGGAAAAAATGGCGATGCACAGCGCCGCTCACAAACGCCCGGAGGTGGCGCGCACGCCGAAGCCACTCTCGAGTTACGACAGCACGCCCGGGACTAGTGATGACGAAGGACTGAAGAAGGCCACGGAGCATAGAGATCGCCTATTGGGCTTTCAAGCGACCAGTGCCCAGAGGACAAGGATTATCGATCAAGCAGCAGACTTCGAAACCCCTTCCATGGGCAGCAACATGTGGGCCACACCGCAAGAGCGTGCACTGCAATTGAAAAAGCAGCAAAAGGCAATGCGCGAAATGGAATGGAACGCAAAGGAAGACTATGAAAAACGTCGAGTCGTCGTAGCGATAGACCTGGAGGGCCGCCAGGTTGTGCGCAAGATGGAAGAAATCGAACGGCCAAGAGAAGATAGTGACGAGGGGGATATGGGAGGTGAAGCCTATGACGGCACATTAGAAAGAGGGGGCGTCGCCGCCGCTACTAGTAGCTCCACGCCAAAAGGCGGTACCTACTCTCGTAACCCGCTGCTAAAAAGCATGGCTAAGCCAATGTACGATAGTGGCAAAGGCAAAGGCAAGGAAGAAGAGGAGAGGAAAGTGGATACCAAGCCAAGAGCGTACGCTGCTGGTTCGCGCGGCTGGCGGAGAGTGCAGGATGATTTCGCTGATAACGAGGGGGTGATACTTGATGGGGGGGTCGGGGGGGAGGAGAGGGGGACGCAGGGTGAAGAGCCTGCTTGTGGGTAGGGAGAGGTGGTTGGTGGTTGTGCGTGGGGAGGTTTGTTTAAGTGACTCTAGGGTTAAGCCGGGTAGTATGTAAATGCTCTGAATTTGGACGTAAATGGAAGGGATGTATCATACACTCTGGAGAAAAATTTGCTGGAATTTTCCCATCGGGTAAGCTTGATTTCATGTGAGACTGGCGGAAAAGGATGCTGAAGGGGGGGATGGTCTCTATTGCCTTCCATTTTACGATTTTCCTGTTTGGTTCTCGGTGCCTTTATATTATACTGGTGCCCATATCATCACTAACTGCAGGACTAACCTCCACATAGCTATGGCACGGCTCTACACCACTCCGATGTTCCGCCTCAAAGTCGTGCAATGCCCTGAACAGGGTTATCGTAAGTCAGGAATATTGTAGCACTTACCAAAGAGAGGGAACCATTCTACAATACCGAGAATATTTGTAATTCGTGCACTACTAACTCCACATTACCAAGGAGGCACTATTCTACACTCCGGCTCCAAGAAGACTCTAGGCACCGCCTTCGGCGGCGACTAGGGTAAAGAAATCCTCTCCAGGACCCGGAGACCAGAAACGTCCAATCCAAGAAACTTTAGAACATCCCCAGCTCAACCGACCAGCCTGGGGAATTTGCGCACGTGTAGACGAAGCTCGGTGAGACCAGGAGCAGTGTCTTCGGCCAAGGCGCCAGAGAGAGCAGCATCTACGGTGGCCCGTGCCAAAGACAACCCTCGCGACCACGACTACTTCCTAAAGTTAGAACCCAAAATCGAGCGACTAGAATAGATACCCCAAGCATTCGGGTTCATAAAGCACCCATAAGTAGTGCCGGAATTCAGCCTCACGCACGAGCATGTCTCGCAGTTCTTGTGTGCACCTCCGCCCTCTTCACCACAATCACAATAGCTCACTCGCCATAGTAAAACAGTCCACTAAGACCTAGCATCGGACGGAGACCTCCGCAAGCGCGTGAACAGTAGGCAGTATGTGCCCAGAGACTGGCGATTCGGGTATCGCACCTTTGCATAGGCCTCTCTGGAGACCGCTGCCAAGGCCGCCGCCCCCGACGGGACGGAAAACAGACTTGCCCTGGTCAACACGAATTTAAACACTAGGCCCATTCGGGATACGGATCCAGAAACTTTGAAGGCTCGAAAGGACGCCCTTATGAGGAGGGTTAATGTTACGATTGGGTTGAAAAGTTAGGTGGAAGAAGTCGTTCTACATTTCCACTGATTTCTTGGGAATTAGGGGGCCGCGTGTACTTTCCTATGCACGGAAGGCAGAAGGGGGTGAGGTATGAGACTGGGCGAGACAGGTTTAGACTTTGGATATTTTTTTGAATCCACCTGCCTAAATCTTGAGCCTTGGAGATGGAGACGCGATGTGCACCGCAGCAGTTTTTCCACCGTTGCCGTATCCACTCGGGTTTTATTGATGGGAATTATATTAGATCGGTAGCCCGGTGAACTTCGGAAACTACTGCTGCTAGAGCCACTAAACAGAATAGCAGACCAGTGGAGCAGATTTAAATCACAATTCCAATGGTTGGTCCCAAACTCTTCTGCTCTATTGAACGATACCTCGCACCAAAAGTCTGGCTTCATAGTCAGGTCGGTCTGCCTACCCCCCGGAACACACATAAATCCTGCACAAGAACTAGTTAATAGCTGTTTAAAGGAGTTGCAGTGTTGAGTAACACAAACTCCCCGCAGGTCAATTCATATAGGCTTCATCCGCCCTATAGTCTCTCCTACGATGCCTTCCGGTCCAAATATCAGAATAGTAGAATAGTAACTATTCATATTAGACCCCTCTAAGAAAGTAGGATAGGTTTACAAGACGACCAATGGCTAGGAGGTTGTTTTTATGATAAATAACCTCCCTCATAGACAGATTCGCTTACTTTTATACCAACTTAGAGTCTTTATCGCATTCCGAATTCGCAGTTCCTACCCCGCAGGAAATAAGGTGGGAAGGAGGGGGAAAAAGGTGTTCAGAGTTACCGTCTCGCCCCTCTCCTCCCCATTTTACATTTCTGCTACCCCGCCGATCGCGGACCTCATCCCTAGGTGCCTAGTCCAGAGTCGGACTCTACCACCTCTATAGCACTTATCCTGTTGGACAGCGTCTCTCTCTTTTTTTTCCACCCCCATGATTAGGATAAGGGAGGTGTCACTCCTCCCCAATAATCCCTTGCGATTCAAAAATAGATCTCTGCAGTTCCATGGAGGATTTCTTTTGCCGATGTACCTGCATAATCTTGAGCAGGGAATGGCTGCAGATGAGGCTATCGCCACCCCTGAAGAGGAAGCCATGGTAGGGTCATTGGGCCACGACATCATAGTCCTGGGGATAGCCATGAATAGGACTCGGAGTAACAAGTATGACAATATGGATGAGTACAACCCGCCGAAAAGCTTGGTCTGATCCCCTGATAATCCGTCAAACCAGATTTTCTTCATCCTTCAATCCAAACACCTACACCCGGCAGCAACAATGCATTCCTACCAAGCCTTGCCGAAGGAAATATACCCGAGGAGAAAAATGGAACCTGCAAGTGTCTGGAGTTGTGTATTGTTGCGCTGAAGGTCCAACGTCAGGCGGGAGAAAAAAATCAAAGACAACCGGATAAGTATTAGTTCCGTGGTTATATGATGTGAAAATACCTAGCTGGCGCAGTGGTTAACATGTCAAGAAACTAATAACCTCCTGCGCAATTAGCAGGAGCTCAGGCGTTCGATTCGGCTCAAATTGAGTTATATTGAACAATCCGTCACGTAGGGGATGTGGGCAGTCCTGCCCTACAGGAACTGAGAGACTGAAGACCTTAGCCCCCTTCAATGGGAGTGTAGCGTAACTCAGACCTGCTGCGAGGTGGTAGAATCCGACTCTAGGTCCTGCCTGTAAAGGTAGGGCTGGCGATCGGCGGAGTAGCAGAACAAAAATGAAACAAGAATTTTTTTGTTTCTTTTCCCTTTTATGAAGCTGATTTGCATCTTCTGGTTGAGGGAGGGTAGGGGAAGTGACAGCAAATTCTGAATGCTATACGGATTCCCTATTTTAGTATGATAATAGAGTACTCTTCTATTACACGCTCGCTAAAGTACAGGTGTCTAACGATCTTGAGCCATACATCTATGATCTGAATGTTTCTGAATATTGTCTTGAGCTCGGACCTACACTAATATTTCAGCTGTGGCTATTCCGCACCAAGGGGCTTGTGTCATTAGATATTAGTGACCGGTCCCTATAATTCCTCTTCTTTGAGGATGTATCTGCTTCGATAATGCATTCAATTTTAATAATACAATATTTAACCTCAGGGAAAAGGATCTCAATCTACCTCCTAGTGGGAAAGTCTTTGTTCTCACAGTAGCACAATGTAAAACATCCTGCTAGGGCAGTGTCTAAAATAACAGGAACCAATCAACCCCGCCCAACGAGAAGGAACCCAGAAGTTCAATCCCCCCCATTAAGAGTCATTCTGAAGAGATCCATCGTGCAAGACAGGAGAACTAAAAAATCCCGGCCCTATGGGAACTTGGAGAATGAAGATCTTAGTTTTCCCAAATAAGGTTGTGGGGCAGACCAGGCCTGCTACTACTAGGCTGTAGAATTCCACCCTATAATATGCTCCCCCTCTGATAGGTGAGATCCATGATTTGCCTTGTAGAAGGAGAAGCAGAGGGGGAAAAGATGGGGGGAGGAAAAAAACTTACTTTTCCTCCAATTCTTTCTTCTGCTATTATTCCTACAAGTGATATACACCTTTCATTTTGCTTATAGAATTTTGAGTGTGGTTACTTGTATGATAAGCCATTTTCATTAAGGGTGAGGGTGGTGGGGGGTACATCTCCCGGTTTTACTTGGGCATCACTGGTAGGTTCCCATAGGGGCTTCTTCTTCTTCTTCTGCTCAGCTAGTTATACTTATCGTTAAATGCCCGCCGTGGTATGTAATATTAAGGTTTGGCTTAAGCAATGAAGCATCAGCAGTCAGACTTGAAGGATTCCCTAGTCATGGAATATCACTCGCCGGCCAATAGCATTCCAGATTGAAATACGGAGCGCGTCCTATTGCGCCGTAGTATACTAGTGAGATAGAACAACGTCAATAAGGAGTTGGCACAGGCAGCCTACTGCACCATATTGTCCACCGATTAGTTTGAAACTTCAATTGCTTTTAGCTTTTCTTACTGCTTTAGACCCGGAACCTCATTTTCGACTTAATTTCAGGGACCCCACGGCAGTAGCGGGCGATAGGCATGGCAAATAGTATCCGCAGGCCGGAGTTTGTTTGCCTATATAATACTATAGGTTGTTTAAACCCATATCTCTGAGAATCTCTTTCTTTCTTAATTTAACCTATCCTCTCACTTCCTCCAGAGGGGAATCCCCGGTCCCTATAAAAACCTTCTCTCAATTAAGGACTTCCCACAAAGCTCAATCCCAAAACCCCAGAAGAGAGTGGGAAGGGGAAAGGTAGGGGAGGGAGGTTAGACGAAATTAGAGAGAAGTTCTTCCTATGCGCCCGGTATTTCAGGTATAGTTCCGGCCGTCTATACACAACACTTCGATTGGTGCAATGGGGGAGGCCTTGGCATAATGTTGGCTCAAAAAAAAGACACAACTAGGCCATTAACCTCAACAAATTAGAATAAAAAAGACTCCCCTGCTGCCGTAGTTTGAACATCTACGATCTTTCTTTCACAGTCAATTTTATGCCAAGGGATCCCTGTCGTGTCGATCGAGGCGCTGTATACAGCCGGAACCATCCTTCCTTATCGCCAGGGTTAGGTTTTCCTTTCCTCTTTGAGAAAATAAAAAATCGAAACAAAAAACATCGACACGATTTGAACCCGCGCTCGCGATGGAAACAGATTTCCCGTCTGTTGCCTTAACCACTTAGCCACAATGTCTTATTTATTCTATTTTAGAAGCTCGTTGAAAACCTGAAATGGGAGCATCGGACTCTGATAACTCGACATCAAGAACCAGAAAAACAAAACCCCTGGAAAGCTGCCAGAGGGACCGGATCTTGATAAATTAGTATGATGAAAAAGCTGAAATATAGCCTATGATAATAAGAAATGGCGTTTTCTCCTCAAGGAATCTGGCCCTTGAGCACTGTATGACTTTGAGAGTACCTTGCCCGCCACATGGCACAACAAGTACTGTTTTATGACCCAGAATACGCTCTCTTTCCAGATATTGTAATCGCCCGATTGCATTGGCCCTGGTTCAGCACGGGTAGTTTCCTATTTTTTAATATAATATATTATGATACATACACTGGAAACACCCCTACGATATCCCCAGGGCAGTTTTATACAACCTAGGGGGGGGCACAAGATTAGGGGAGGTGGTGGGGGGGGTAATGAAGTATACGGTATTATGATGCTGGCGCGAGAGCGATAAGTTTCCTATCCAGGGGCTTAAAGATTTGATGCTTCCTGGGTCTAGGCCGCGCTGGAGGGCTCACATTTCCACTCCAGTAGCAACTTTACCACTCTGTCCTCAACGGCCTGCTAGGGTCGTGTTTGGGTGCATATCCGGTATACGTGGGTTGATCTCTTCCTGCCCCACCAGAAGCTTAGCCACTCCCTCGTTCAATAACCCTTCAGCCCACGAAAAGGGTGCCCGACAGAAATCATTTATAGTGTATTTGATCTGAAACCCTCCTTCCCCAACGGTAGCTTCACTGCTCCCTCATACCCATTTCCAGCAGACCACGAAGAGTGTTTTTTGACCATATGTTAGGCATGCACGTCAGGATCAATATATTATGCCTCTGCCTCAATAGTAGTTTCTTCGTACCCGCACCTCGAGGACCATATTACTGGCATCACACTCCTCTATCGCTTTGATTCGCCTCCCATCTCTCCATTTCCATCAAAGCAATTGCAAGTTGACCAATACCAAAGTATTGTACCATGTCATTCTGGACTGACATGAATTACTCACTGTTTTTTTTTAGTTAAATGTCCTTGCGACAATCTATGCTAACTCAAAATAAAATGGGACGAGATTTTTCCAGTTTTCATTGCAGAAGAAAACCTCCCTTTTTCCTACCTTTTGCATAAATATTAAGCCGTATGATATGCCTCACTAATCCTGTATATTGATCGACTGTTGTGTTTCTGCCAGCAATATTGCAGTATTTTCAAACAATCTCCCTTATTTCCAAGGTCAATCTTACGACTTTACTGTCATCTAACTATATAATAATTATAATACCATTCTTTGACTGAGAGCTAATACCCAAAACTGAAAACTCCAATGCCCCGCACACATTCACCTTCCCACCCGAAAGGCTCTATACTCAAATGCTCAACAGTACAACATGACTAGGATCAACACTCCATATGAGCCCCCAAAGGGAGGCCAGAGGGGCAAAACATCTCAGAATAGAATGATTGAGTAGTACAGTATAATAATACAGATAGTTATAGTGAAAAAATTGTTTTTCTAAACAAAAAGGGAGAAAGAAAGGTGAAAACATGCTAAGAATTGTCCATAATGTGCAGATTCTGACATATCCATCACGTTGGGACAGGGAATGCCGATGCTGACGAAAATGCTGTTTTTTGAGGACGGGACACGCAATGCTGACAGCTGACAGCTGACAGTCCCAAATAGCATGGGTGGTAAAGTATGATATAAAGCGCAGTACACGGATGGTTTAATACCAAGAACTGTCTTGAGTAGGTAATTGACCTCCAAAGTAATCTGCAAAGAATATGGTTGTCGCACTTGCCAAGAAGGAGCTCAAGGGCAAGGTGTTTCGTGCAATCCAAGAGCCCCCTTTCCTGCCGAGATTCCACAATATAAAGGAGAATATTCGAGAAATGACATTGCTTGAGGGCCAGGAAAGTGGATGGAAAAAAGACACTTAACAAACCGGAGGTTGAGGTACATTGGGCAAGTTTTAGCCACCATTGAGTGAGTTCTGTCAAAAAAGGTTGGTGTGAGTGCAGAGGTCTCGGAGGGTTAAACGTATTAAGCGGACGGCCGAGATCTTGTTGTCCATAATGAGAAGTCCTTGAGAAAGTGCCACCGGTACCATATCAAAGGCGCATTGCCAAGCCATTCTTCACTGCAAGCAGTCTTTCTCGTCTTTAGTACTGTAGATCGCCGTTTCTCATAGGATTTCCTTGATAATATTTAGAGAAATTCAAAGGAATCTAAGTGGATCCATCGGCAAGCCACATAGATGTATACTCATCATAATACTTACTGCCCCTACGTACCTGGTACGTTTCCGGGTTAACTTCAAAAATAGTACTTAGGATCTCTGTTTTTAGATAACTAGTCACCACCCGGGGGACTGTGTGCCCCATCCAGTCTCGCGAGGGCACATCCTAAGATATCATCTTAGAATTATGGGCACAACCATTACACTTCCTGTGAGATACTCCTCAACCTTGCCCCGAATTTAGCTTCTTGTAGTCAGAAACATTCATATTGCTAGAAAATTTTGGAGAGTGTTCCTCAGCGAAGCCAGTATCTCGAGCCGATGAGCCAACATGCATTCATCTAGAGCATCGACGCACCCAAAACCCCACACGGGAGATAAAGTCTTCAAAATCGGAGAACACAGCTCTCAGCGATCAATAGCCTTTTTATAGCGTCGAAGGGCACATGGCTATTTTTTTTCCGAAGCTTCTCCCGATTCGCCGCCAGTTCTCCTCAGTAAGGACCCAGCGTGCTGGTAGAGGCTTCTTCTTAGCAGCAGAGTCGATGCAGAAACACCCGAAGGCAATACCTCATCCTCGGGCCTAGTTACACAAGGTATCATACCTGCCGCCATGGAACTGAAATTATAGCGCAAGTAATATCAATCGCCTCTCGAAGATTGCCCCACTTGCCTGATGAGGGTCTTGCCAATTCCCGGATCGCAGCAACAGGACAGGGCTTTATTACCAGATGAGCAGTTTTGACCACTATCGCACCAAGTTCGGTATTCCTTTATTCGCCTGAGTTAGCCCCCACATTATCAGCCCGCTAGTTCTAGTACTCGAGTACCTTAATATTGTGTCCAGAGCGAGAAGAGATGGCCAAACTAGAATGCCACAGTATTCGTACAGTTGTTCCGTATTCAGATAGTTGCCAAGAATTGCCACCGATGCAGTCGAGGGAGACATTATTCAGTCCCTTGCCGCTTAAAATGCTGAGGAAGGTTTGCAATTCATTGGGGCCCCTGCCATTGGGGAGAAATGATTATCACTACATCGCTGCGTATCCCAGTGCAGTAGCAGGACACATCGTTTAATTAACCCGCCGAAGATTTGTGGAATCAATGGTATTCTCTATCAATCGCTTGCGCTATGATAGATTGCCACTCCAAGCCAGGGCCGCAGCTGTAATTAATTTCGGCGGCAGAAAATCCTACCAAGATTACCAGCGGCGTGACACTACCTATGCCAAGCAGTACCGTAAGCAGTGGGTGGCTTTATGATTGCAAATTATAGACCGCAGAGGATGAGGGATCATATAGACAAGGAGAATACACGTTCATTTCTATTTCATCATTGCTAGGCAAAGCTCTCAAGTTGTGTCCTTTACTAACTGTTGTAAATTAGAACCTCTCTAGTCCCTCATAATATTCAAAGTACCACAGGTCCACGGGCCAGGTTTAATAGTATATCAGGCACCTAGATACCAACATCTTCAAGAGAGTAACTCGCTCACTTAGCCCCCCCCCCGTGTACTATATTTTCTTATCAGAAATTCTTATGGATTTTTAGGCAGTTAGTATCACTGAAGCTGTACGAAAGCCTAACTCCCACTTCCCAGGAAGGAATGGTTTTCCCAGGGGGTGGTAAAATAGGGAGGCTCGTTATGCAGAACCTTTCACATATTCCCGAGAGTTTTCTGAGTTCCAACAATTGACTAGTCGCAGGATCGCCTTAAGCTTTCAAAAGGTAGAAACAAGTGCTAGGACGCTGCCCCCGTTAACAAGGCTCGTTTGCTACGTGAGCGCGCGTAACGAGGGCCAAAAAAGCCAGTTTCAAAACCAAAGGGATAAGCCAATACATTTAGCAGTCTGGGGAACATATCTTTCGCTAATGCGGTGTTACATATTTACACAGGTACTGGTTTTTCTTCTACTATACATTTATTTATAGCGGTTTCTCTTTTGAATTTATCAACCTCCTCAGGGCGCCTCACATGTGTTATACTGTACTGTGCTCGAGTACAACCTGGTCCCAAGCGGAGCATTTCAAACAAGTGACTATGGATTACTACACCTGAAGCATCAGCTGAAACCGCTCGACTGCCGTTTGCCCTATATCTATAACCAGTAACCCCTTCTAAGTCTTACTCACAACCAAACTTACCCTCCCTCCCTACCAATATCAATGCTATGAGTAACCTACCCCTTGACATTGGGGAGTTTTGTCGACATCTGCTAGTAACTTGCTGTAGTAATTCCTCTTCTCTTGAGGATGTATCTGCTTCAATAATGCATTCAATATTTAACGATACAGTATGATACAAGCACTGTCATCCTTTGCCTTAGGCGAAAGAAAAATAAATCTAAATAAATCTGCGGGCAAGATAAGTGTTTGTTCCTATTGTAACATTGGTAATATTGTGTGAAACACCTACTGGTAGCCGGAGCAGTGGTTAAGATGTCAAGAACCAAATAACCCCTGTTGCACCCAGCAGAAACCCAGGGGTTCAATTCCCGCTTACAGCCGGTTATCATTAAACGACCCACTATGTAGGACAGGAAAATCAACAATCTTGCCGGGGGCGGGGGGGATTGGAGACCTTGGCCTTGCTTACTAAGGATGTGGAGCATATCAATTCTACAACAGAGGTGGTAGAATCCGACTCGACTATACACCTAAAGGCGAGGCCCCCGATCGGTGGGGTAGTGGGAAAGGGAAAGGGAAAGTGAAAGCATAAGAGGGAGTCGGTGATCACGGACGTGTTTCTCTTTCCCCCATTTCATGAGGGGTATGAACTGCAAATTTCGAATGCTATAGACTCTCTAGCACTTAGATGGGTAGATTTGTCTATAGCGGTGCAACTAACTCTAGCAAATCAGGCTCTCGCCTATCCACAATAAGCTTGATATTCTCAGCAAAGCCGAGTATGGATAGTGGCTAGGAAAAGAAGCAAGATCCCATCAGCGCCACGATAATCCCAGCAAACTCCAGGCCCCCGCTAGAACCTCCCCGAGATCCTCACGATCGAAGACAGTATCATACCAGGTTCCGCTTCCCCCAATGCCCTGAGACAGAAGGACCTAAAAAACAAGAACAGCCACTCTCTAACCACAACCTTCTGCACACACACTCTCCTAACCCTCACCCTATATTCAAATACAAGAAATTGACAACCTCCATGCCAAAAAAAAAACTGAGATAATATATGACCAGTTCTCTTCAAGAATCACTCAATCCAGGTCCAATCGCCCCCTACGGTATTTGATGTCGCCACTCCGAATACCGCAAGCTGTGTCGAAGGAATGGGTGTACAGTACGTCCGAGTATGGCAGCCATAATACAAAGGAGGAAGGAGTATGTTTAGTATATATTTACGAGTGATATACAATGACTAATAAATACATAACAAATCCTTCAGAACTCCAAACTCGTAAACCTGCAAAAACATCCCACAGAACCAAAAATCAAAAAACTAGTATAATACACCAAACCTCAATACCCCATCCCACTCCCTCTGCCATCCGAGCTATGATATAAACCCCCTATAATAAATACCAACTCACTCATCAGCCAGGACCAACCCAACACCGGCATCGCAAGCACACTCGGCTACCGTAATACCCCACAAGTACCGTAACTTACTGTATATAGCAAGCATGATACGGTACAGTACAATCTACCGGTAGCCCCTCCGCATCACCCCCATCCCATGAATCGCTAACCGACCGGCCCTCCCCCCGATATGATACCGGTACCACCCCATCTCTTACCATTCCCCCCCAACTAAACACACCCACGCCCTTCCATCGCAACCATAATTATGATACTCGTAGGCACCTACCCGGACCTGCACCGGACTACTCGCGTACTTATCACATCGTACAGTACTCGTACAGTGCATACCTTTCCTATCTATCTATCTATCACACAGGGACTGCAAGCGACAAAATTTAATGAACAAATAAACAAGCCGCAGCAGCAGCAGGCGCTCCCTCACCCCAAAAAAATTTCGTACATAGTGCAGTTGCACCCTGCCATAGTATCATTCCGGACGACCAAGAGAGCCCGGGAAAAAAACCTGTCCGGTGCAGCCGGGAAAACAAATTAGGTTTTCTACGATACATATGATAGTGAGGAAATTTGGAACTACGATAACACATCTAATCATTCATTCAGGATGTGCCGCCGAACCGGCTTATGGTGCACCAAAACAGTGTCACGTCCAAGTGGAATGGAAAAGCCCTTATCGGCACGGCTAGGATAAATAATATAAAGCATGATATGATATTAAATCCGCGCGCCCCCGCAACAAGTGAAGGGCAGAAATTCGTATCGTACGGGACAGCAAGGTATCCGGATTACCGATATCCGGGATTAGTGCGCTCAATAGATAAACAAAATCAGAGCCCGGATTTCTCGTAATTTTAGAATAGCATTGGTATCCCGGTGCAAATCCACCCTTTCTAGATTATCCTACTGCCGGTATTCGATTGGCTCGATCTGTGCTGTCTGCGTCAATTTCTGCACTTAAGTAACGGTCCCGGAACTGGACTGACTGGATGGCTAGGCTAGAGTACGATATGGTACTCGAGTAGAGGACGACGATACGAGGCCGAACAGGACCGGCTTAATCAATCTCCGTCCCGTCACCAACGCTGCGCATGAAGGTATCAAATAACATACCAAAGACTACAAGTACAGTACGGTAACAAGTCACAAAAAGAGCCTAAATTCTATACAAACTTACAATGCACTATCAACACGAACCGACCACACAATAGCCAAACTGAGAGACAAACAGACGGACGTAAAAAAGGTGCTTTTCTCATCCCCCGTTTTGCTTCAAACTCAGCCTTAGCACACTTTCGATTTTGTTCACACGACGATTCAATCAATCAATCAACGGGAAAGCAATAGAAAGAAAAGAAAAGAAGAGAGAGAGAGAGAGTAAACAGAGAGCGGATGACCAAAATTTCATTCTTTTCCCTTCTCATATCGGGAGGGAGGAGGGAGAAGGAAAAGGAAAAGTACAATACAAACGTGAGTGACAAGAATATTTGCACAATGCTGAAAAGAGTTACAAGTAAACAAATAAGAATGCAAGGGGAAAGGAAAAAGGGTTGGGGAATGGACGAGGAAGGCTTAAAATGTTAGCAAGAAAAGGTAGAGTAGGGGAAGGCGAGGGTATTAATGATATGATTGCATGGACTGAGAGGGAAAAGATTGGACTTCGCCGGATACGTAGGTAGGCACGACCAACCTGGAGCTCAGAAGAGAAGGTTGAGGAAGAAAGAAGACCGGTCTACCAGAAATCGTGTAGCAAATACAAATACCCAAAAAACGATGAGAACGAAGAAATTCGAAAAAGATAGCTTTGGTCGACTCGAGAAAACCCAGGGGAAAGAAAAGGGAAAGAGGAAAAGAGAGAAATATAAACCCAAAAAACGCCACCAGCCACTTAGAAAAAAGAAAAAAGAATCAAATCTCTCCAACATTGCCTCGCGCAGGAAAAAAAAACCCAGATACCCAGCCACCGAAACTTATGTCCAACTTTTGCCCAGTTGCTATTTATCTCTATGCCATCCTCCCAACAGTGAAAAACTATACATTAATCGGATAAAGAAAAAAAGAAATGCCATCTATCGGCTAGCAGTGCCATCATCATACAACGACGACCGTTTCGTTGGTTGCACTGAATGTCGTGACTCCATTCGTGCCAACATAGCTGCGGACGTGAACTCATTCGTAGCCTCAAAGCTAGCTCTTGTTCGATCCATGGATGCCCGGACACGGTCGAAGCTGGGTCTTGCTCGATCCATACTAGGACGTGCTGGCTTATCCATGGAGTATCGGTGAGGTGTAAAAGTTCCCGTCCCCATATACCCCGAGCCATCAGTCCCGTCACTGCCATTGCCACTTCCACGTTTCCCAGCGGTGGTTGCGGTAGGGGCTACACTTGGTGGGTATATTGGTCGTCTCTCATCGTCTTGGGCGTAAGGTTGAACTGGAGGCTTCATGACTTCAGAGGAAGCCGCAGAGGAAGGAGATACTGCGGCTAGCTTCTTCCCATCCCCATATAGATAGCTGAACTTCCCTTCTTTAACCTGCTCGCGGATAATATCTATGTCCCGGGGGAGAAATAATTTTTGGACAGCCTTAGACGCCATCCTAGGCAGAAGGCACACTAACACAGTCAAGAGAGTGGTTACCCAGAATGACAAGGCGGCATAAACGTGATCCGCAGCCTTGTAAAATGGGCCAGTGGATGTGAACTGTGAAAAGACGCCTGTCCAGAACCAGATGAGTAGAATACTGACGGCAGTGCAAAGCAAGAAAACCCAATCCCAGCGATATTGGTTAATCAAGACATATGAGTTAACAACGACAATTGCGGCACATCCGACATAAACCCCCATTAATTCCCGTGAGTTTAGATCTCTACCAGAAGAACTGGCGAATCCACCTTCATGGAACAAGAGGTAAGTCATGAAGAAGCAAATCAATGACTGATAAATACCATCAATCATGTAAACCCTAGAAAAAAATTAGCCCAAGATTTCACTAGGGGAGGACAGATGATAATACCAAAACTTGACTTGTGTCCATTCCTTACGCAAGATACCTCTACGATACAATTGCGGAACGGCAAGAGATACTTTGTCATCAACATCTTGGTCCAAGATACCCATGAGAACAACCGGCACCGAGGTGAAAGCAAGATTGTAGAGAAGAATGTAGGTATACTCGAAAAGATAAGAGCCGTCAAAACTGTTGTAAAGCTGGTACCAGAATAGCGCGAAAGTCCAGACAATATTCTGTAAGGAAAATACTATTAGAATCACAAACAAAAAACACATGATCAAGAGCTAACCTTATAAAAAAAGTTTGCTGTCATTTCAGCCACTCTCCGATAAGACCAACGGCCATGTACCAGTACCAGCCTACTTAAGAAGCGGAATTGTCCTATGGCGTAATCAGAGCACATGACTGCCTGTCGACCTTCTTCACCAGCAATGCCGACACCAACGTCGGCCTCCTGAATCATAGCAACATCATTGGCACCTACAAAAAATCAGTATTTCCATGCCCAAGAACACAAACACAAAAACACAAACCCACCATCACCAATAGAAAGGGTCATAACGTCCAATCCCAATTTGACCATTTGACATACGGCGGCCTTCTGGCTAGGACTGACACGACAACAAAGTACGGCCTTGCACTGTTTGCACAAAAGCAAGAATTTCATTTTCAGTTCATCTTCCAGCACAAGTTTAAGCGCATCGCCATCAATAACCAAGGCGTGTGTGGGGGGCGGCGGGGTATGGTCCTTCCTTGCGGCCTTGAGCTCAGCTTCACTTCCGGTCATGTTAAAATATCGCAGGAGATATTCATCAAGGAGTGCAGCCGCAGATTCGACACTATTCTCTTCAGACTTGAACTGTATAAGATCCATACCATTATCCAAGAGATTGCATGAGAATCCAATGTTGATGGCGGTTTCCACCTTGTCTCCAGTCAAAACCCACAACTTAATGCCGGCCTCGGCAAGAAGAGCGATCGTGTCTGGAACTCCGTCCTGTAGCCTATCTTCAATAGCCGTTCCACCAATAAGAGATAAATCCCTCTCGATAGCATCAGATACCTCCTCTAGTTTCTCCTCACGGTTGTGCACAGAGGCAGCAGCCATTTCGTGTTGCTTACTCCATGATTGATATTCTTCTTCGGTGAGCTCCCTCTGCGCAACGCAAAGTGTTCTCAACCCCTCACGTGCAAAGATTTCCAAATGTTCGGCAGTCGATTTTCTGAGTTCGTGTTGCTCGCCTGGCCGGAGCCTAGAGTATATTATACTGTCTGCTCCCTTGCAGAACAGGTAAATCTTTCCAGTATCAGGCATACGAATGATCGCACTCATACGTTTTCGAGAGGAATTGAATTCTAATGTGTTGAGAACCTCGTATTCTCTCTCTTCCCCTTGTACATTCAGAATAACTCCCTGGGGGGTTCTATCAATAAGGGTATATCCACAATCACGAGCAGTAGCCACCAATGCCGCCTCATCCGGAGATTGTGCTTTGAAATCGATCCGTGGTGGCTCGTTCGAAACCAGCTCGGGCAAAACAGTATGACAAAGAGCAAGGACTAGCATGAAGTGAGCATTTGCGTCCGCCTGCTCGGTCCCAGAGGCCCCACTGAGATCGCCTATGTAGTCAGAGGCGACAAATGTCAACTTGTCGTCCTCAAGGTACGGATTATCGTGTATTTCCCGAAGTCTCTTGATCATTTCCACCCTATCCACTGCAATCTGCCCCCGAGCTCTTGCGCCTTCGACTTCAACATTGATTCCCTGCCGTTTCTGCATCCCAGCCTGAGCCTCGGTGTAAGCTTCGCCATAAGGAACACCATTGACCGTACACTTTTTAAACTCCATGACATTCTGGGTCAGTGTCCCTGTCTTGTCCGAGAAGATATATTCGATTTGTCCAAGATCATCTGAAATATTCCAAGACTTGGGTGTGCAAGGGTAATCGAGCTTCTCGTAATACATATGAGCATCGCTGAAGATGAAGAATGCCTGAGCGAGCTTAATGATTTCAATGCTGATGTAAAGCGAGATCGGGACCAAGTTTTGGAATAGGATGACAGCCGTCCAAAAGGTGACAATACCATCAACCGGCGGTGACCCCCCAATGGAACCGAACTCGAAAAAGTCGAGAGACTCATCGCCCTTGGACCATGTGACTCCTTGAACAATTCCTGAAACCAAACACATGATTAATAAGAGACAGAAATTCATGATAACCTATTGCAAATTAGCTGTGATTGGTCACACACCACAGTAGAAATCGTCCACTTACATTCCAATTCAACTCCCTTGTAATCCTACTCCTTTTCGAAGGAGTAACTCCAGCATTCATCATAATCTTGGTCTCATCACCGGTAAATGCAACAACTCCAATGGCCCACTGGGTATTTCTGAGAGTACATCCTCTAAGTAGAAGATTGTTGATCGATACGGGTTCCTGCATTGGTGTCCCCTCCTTTCCAGGGTCTGTAGGATCTTTCTGCGTCCATTTAACCACCCCACTGTAAGAGTAAAGATTGGCGTGAGGATTCTCGCTTTCTAAAGTAAAAGTTGCAACTTCGCAGTCCCTGGCATGTCGAACCCTCCTCCCACAATGCAACGCATGTCGAACCTTGAGATTAGTCTCACCATCCAAATTCTTTGTCTCAACATAACATGCACCATCGGCGTCAGAGGTGGAAAGGATGATGACATCAGCAGGAATTTCCTCGTCGTTGTAGATCCTCACAAAGTCCCCAACCCGGACATTTTTCCAATAATCCCTCTTGAACTTCGCCGTCCCAGGCGTTTGTTTGTGAGGATCGATAACATTACCAAAAAAACGAGCAGGCGGTTTTGAGGAACTCTGTCTCTTGGGGTTTGGGACCGTCAGGTGGGTGCGGCCAGCCCCAGATGGACCCTCAAAGGAAAAGCGTTGCTTGTCAGGGGTTGGAGAAGAAACCGGTGTCATTTGAATAGACTCTGAATGTTCCGTCATAACCGAATAAACTGAGGCCCTCGTCTGACTGCGTTGCAGTGCGTTTCCATCCCCAAGCTGCTTCCCCTTTTCCTTCTGCTTCTGCCGTTTGTAGAGTGAAACGAGATGTCGGATGCCCCTAGACGCAGCTTTCTTGATCCGGCGCCAATGACTGATATTTTCATCAGTGACATTGGGATTATGCCAATCGACCAATAAATGAATCGGGGTATTGTTGAGCTCGATATCGAGCACCGTTCGACGATAATCCTCGATCGCATCCTTGACAGCCGTAATCAACAAAATAACAATTAAAGGCACCGAACCTAAAGCCGGATTGCTGGCGCCAAATATGGGAAATATCTAGATGCAAGCTATCAGACAATGTAGAAAAGAGAAGGGTTCCTGCAAAGGTCAACGCACAGCAAGTATGGTAACAAAAAGGAAATAAACGTTAGCAACATTGTGGAACTGAAGCCACAGATTTTTAGGAACAAATATGAGAGGCGTGTATTTAGCCGTGCGGATTTTGTTTCGAGAGAACCATTGTGAGGGGGAATCATCCTCATCAAGGCATTCCGGAGGGAGAGGCTCGTTAACGAATATCCGTCGTTGGGTGGACCCTTCTTCTGACCCTTCCGTCTCTGAATTCGTTCGACCACCAAGGTTCCCTCCGGTCCCCGAAAGATCTGCCTCCACCTTTTCTGGAGACCTTCGCGACATTGATAAAGCTCTCATTATCGTGTCCCTCTTCCGTAGAGCTTCCACCCCAGGAACCCGCTGGGTTGCCCATCGTAAACGTTTCGTCGCGGTCGGCGACGAAGGATTCCCCGTCATCGTGGACGAATAGAAAGAAAAACAGAACGGGGCGGTGTTGATGTGGCCAGTGTTATTGTAAAAATTAGATACCTGTCAACGGGGTAA
>Ga0307509_10001364_pt1 | contig 41338 bp, 54 predicted proteins | sample 10_EM_MG_FD_202245 | JGI IMG/M metagenome (GOLD analysis project Ga0307509, IMG submission 202245) | Populus trichocarpa ectomycorrhiza microbial communities from riparian zone in the Pacific Northwest, United States - 10_EM | ecosystem: Host-associated > Plants > Roots > Unclassified | place...
ACCGCAAGGGCATCGGCGGGAAAATGGCCATGTTCGAGTCAAACCCCAACGAAAACCCTTCCACCTTCTCGGCGCGTCTCGGGCTCGCATTCAACACCCCATCAGGTATAGGCCTAACCGCAGGGGGCAACTCCTACGAACACATCACTGGCCTACCAGGAGTCACTCCTGGGGGTGGCATACTCGTAAACACAGGCCACGACAGGCCTTATCGCTTCTCCTTTTACTCCAATTCCCTCAACGCCACCATCCATGCCCGCAGCTTGAGCGAGCTCCCGGCTGAAGGACAGACCTTTGAGCAGCTTTTCACGGGCTTGCAGCCAACGGAAGCCTCTACTTTAGATCTCACCAAGCGTCCTCCCACCGCGACATCACCCCCTTATCATGAAGCCGTAGGCGGTAAACACGGCAATCATGATACTAATTATGGCAATCCCGGCTCCAATCCATCGAATAGTTTCAAACGGTCAAGTAATGGCCAGCCAGAGAAAATGGGGCCAAATGGTGGTGGTGGCGGCCCGGCTCCCGACGACCATGACGCGAATACATGGTGGTTGGATGTACAAAACCCAACGGACGAAGAGATGAAGATGCTCAGCAAGGTATACGCCTTTATTTAGAATGCGTTTGCAACTCTCATCTCTCCCGTCCTCCAGGTGTTCTCAATCCATCCACTGACAACCGAAGATATCCTCATGGAAGAAACTCGCGAAAAAATAGAGCTATTCAAGAACTACTACCTCGTCTGTTTTCGTTCCTTCGACCAGGACCCATACAGCCCTACCCACCTTGAGCCCTTGAACATGTACATCATTGTCCTTCGCGAAGGCACCTTATCTTTCCACTTCCGCCCCACCCCGCATCCGCAAAACGTCCGCCGGCGAATCAAGCAACTCAGAGACTACATCAGCGTTACCTCTGACTGGATCTCGTACGCCCTCATTGACGACATCACCGATGCGTTTGGACCCTTGATCCAGGGCATTGAGTACGAGGTCGATAGTATTGACGAGTTGGTGCTGATTCTAAAGGAGACGGAGCAGAGCGATATGTTGAGGAGGATTGGGACGTGCAGAAAGAAGGTGATGGGGCTCTTGAGGTTGATGGGCAATAAGGCGGACGTGGTAAAAGGCCTCGCAAAGAGGTGCAACGAAAATTGGAGGGTGGCGCCCACATCGGATATTGTATGACATTTTTCTCTTTTGTATGAACGCGCTTTCTGACGAACTGGGGTTTTGTGTAGGGTCTTTATTTGTCAGATATCCAGGTACGCAATTGCCTTTTTTTTTTCGTGGCTGTTGATTAACTCTCCGTCGCAGGACCATTTAATCACTATGACACAAAATCTGAACCACTACGAAAAGATTCTTTCGCGCTCACACTCCAACTATCTCGCGCAGATTTCCATCGAGATGACCGACGCCAACAATCAGATCAATCACGTACTCTCCAAGCTGACAGCGATGGGTACAGTGCTCATTCCGATGAATTTAGTTACTGGCGAGTCTTTTCTGCCTTTTTTCTCCTCTTTCCCGGTATTATTAACCAATAAATAGGTCTATGGGGTATGAACGTCCATGTTCCTGGCGAGGGCGTAGAAGTACGTGATTTTTCCTATATTGACACTTTGAACCTGAAACGAAATAGGGGTACGCCTGGTTCCTCTCTATCATCGCATGTCTGGCGGCCTTTGCGATTGTGGGCGGCTACTTGACGTACAGATTCATGGTGCGCAAATGAACGCCGGGGTGAAAACCGCTGCCATTGGATCTTTGGTTGATTGGGCCATGGCTCGACCCACGATAATTGATATGATACTTATCCCTATCTACTTTTCGCCGCCCCCCTCCCCTCATGAACGCCATCGCTCCTCGCCTTGTGACTTTTATGTACACCATCTTGAACTCGTTCTTTCCGTGGCTTTACTCTTGGTTTATTTGGGCTTCCTCTGGCGCATCTTTTTTAATCTTTCTTGCAACACCAAATCCCAATTTACAATGAACCCACATGTGCTCTGCTCCTCGCTGTTCGATTTTCCCTGTAGCATTATTTTAACTGTAATTCCTTCCGCGAACGATATACATAGATCACGATGATTGAAATTTAGATGTTCTTAAAAATGAACTATCTAAACCTAGCAAAGGCAAAGCAAGGGTGATTGGAAAATGAAGGCCACATTTCGGGTCACCTTCCATCCAACTTCCATGACATGTCGAAATTGATGGTTTCACCTATCCGTGGATCTTACGACGGGAGCAGGTGAGCATTCTGGTTGCGACCAAATATTCTAGGTCAGCCCATGATACAGTAAATAGTTAACTTTGTCGAAGATCGGACTCGTGTTATTAGTTCGCTCCGGGTGAAAAATATTATCATCAGCATAATGAACATGACCCCTCGCTGATATCGATGGATTTTTTCAAAGTCAAGTCCAACCCCCCCTCAGGAAACATAAACGTCGAAGCGCAAAGCCGCTACTTCAGATGAAAATGGACAAAGCACCCCAAGTGGATTGCCAACAAATCTGAACTTATGTCAAAATCGACGACCCCCCAATCGTGGGTCTTCCCGAGGGGACGAATTGCTTCGTCTCACGTAAAAAGAGTACAAGATAAAGTTTACTCGCGTAAAAAAAAAAAAGAGCGATAATAGACACGCGTTCTATAGCAGCCTGAGAGATAAGGACAAGCATTTCGTGGCGTGGTCCATAAATCAAGGACTAGTTCATTGGAATAAGTGCTACATAGGTAATGTAATTTACGAGCGCAGGGAAGGTATGGGTTTGGTGAGGTCGAACCAAAGCCTTCAGTGGGGGCATGGATTGGATACATAGACGATTAAAGAAACATTCGAAAGCGAAGGAAGCATTAGCGAAGTGAAAACGTGAGGGGTAAGTCGATGGAAGTATAAAGATGGGATTGAATTACAGCACTTGTAAGCCAAAGTTGCACATAAACAAACCGAAGATAAACAATTACAATAGGAGAAACAATCAAGAAACTAATCATACAGGACGCGCATCACCCGATATGAGGGAGTTCACCGGAGGCAGTAGAGGCGAACCGCTGTTCCCATTTCGCAGTGGTGGTAGCTGATGGTTTCTTGGCGGAGATGGATGGACTGTTTGGTTCGTCGGTGACATTATCAGGGCCAACGACGGTGAGAGCGTCTGTTGTGGCGGCTGCGCTGATCGAGGTGGTGGCGACAGGGGTGTTGGGGTCAATAATGGTCCGGCGTGTCTCTTTAGCGGATATGATGACGAAGGGTTCATGGACCGCACGTCCTCCTCCGATGGGTGTTGATGGTGATGGTGTTGCTCTTGGGGTCGCTGTTGGTGATGATGATGCGGCGGCGGCGGTTCTTCGGTGTGTTTCCTCTTTTTTGAACTTGAAGCCGCTGGTTGAGGTGTCCCATTGGACCGGCCCTCACCAGTGCCCCGCCGCTGTGTCGATGGAGGCATTGCTGGAGTCGACATTGTACCCCACCTCGACCATGGTGGGGGTGGAGGCACGTGCCCACCGGGCGTGGGCACCGCAGCGAAAGCAGTCGTCGAAGATTCGAATGAGTGTGCTGCAGAAAGAGATCCATGTGGACTGTGGTGTGAGAATGACAAACCAGCATTGGTGTTCTGAGCCCTAGGTGGTATGTGGTGGTTTATCATTATCTGTGGCCGTGCGGGTGGCGCGCTCGCGCTTGTCGACGTTGTTCCATCCAATCCAGGTTGGAATTCAACAAGTTCAACGAACAGCGTGTGTGTTTGTGGCGGGAGTAGCTTCTTGAGGACAAGGGACCTGCTAAAGGTATCAAGCATCTCCTTCGTATTCACATAGACATCCAGTGGCTGCTTTTCTTTAATTAAAGCTTCTGCGTGAGCTCGGCGTCAGGATACACGTAAACGTGGAAAGAGGTGGAGGAAAATACCGTTAGGAATAACCCTGACGTCAGAATATTGGTACATCTTGCCTTTCCGCAAACAACAAATCGGACATAGGATTCGAGCAGCGGGTGGAAATTGAGTCGGAAGGAAAACACATCCAGCATGATATCTCCTGTTACAACTCTCGCATTCCACCGTAGGATATCCTTGCGGAAAACTGGTTCTTCCCCGGCATATGCATCTTGTACCGTCCGGGGCATCCTTGTCGATGTCTTGTCCAAAAGTGAAGCGAGGTCTCTTCCTTTTCTTGGGTCTTGTGAGAGCCGGGCGACCAGCAAGAATACGGTGCAAACCAGCAAGATCTAAGCCAAAAGAAATATCTGGATTGGGTGATACCGCGAACTGGATCTTGTAAAGTTTGCGCATGTAATGCCGAACCTGCGGGATGTATTCTGTCCGTTGGTTCTCAACAGCCGACGTGTATGACAAAAATTGGCCAATTACGGCAGAGAGGCGGTCAACTCGATGCACAATAATTCCCAACTGTTTGTAATCTTCCGAATAGTGTTTGGAAATTTCGGGTGCAGTAGCGAGCATGGTGGGTAGGTAACAGAAGTGAAAACTTCTTTGTTTATGAATCGTACCGTTCCAGTGATGATGATCGCAGAATGGGCAAGAGCCCCCATTTTTGGCGCATTCACCATGGAATCTTGCAAAACAATGGTCACATTGCACTGCATCCGATTGAGCACCATTGGGAGGGGGTTTCACAGACACATTACAGATACAAGTGAAGAATTCGTCTGCAGGAGGGTTGTCATCTTCAGGGCGAGTGCTGTCCATGACATCATCTAGAACTAGTTGACTGTGTGTTGTCTTGTGTTCAGCGCAATACCAAGGAATATCTTTGATCCAATTCTCGTGCATTCGCAGCTGAACCTCAAGCTTTTCGAAAGTCGGAAGGACAAACATTTTTAGATGTTCTTGAGCGTAAACTTTCCACTTTGCAATGGCCTGAAAGACATCTTCATCTATATTGGGGTAGCGGTTTCGCAGGACATTTTCGCATCTTGCTTCTAGATCTGCTGCGATATCGGCACTACGTTTCAACAACTGAACGGAATAGATGCTAAAATCCTTGGATGCACGGTTCGCGAGTCGCATCACGTCTTGTAAGCGCGCTTTGGTACCATTCGGTTCGCATGCTAGCCAAGCCTTTGCCTGTTTCTCGAAGTCGGCGGCCTTTGCACGAGCATTCATGAGACGACTATAGACAGTCGGATCCATGGGAATATTTGGGTCGATGTCTGCAAATTCATTCAATTCTTCGAGAGTCTTGATTGGTTGTTCGAGTAAATTTCTTGCCCGGGATTCCCAGTCGCTGCCTTCCCGTTGTCGTGCATCAAGCATTTGCATGAATTTGTTGTCTGATGGAAGCCCACACAGTCGTGCTCGTGTCACAAATTGCCGAACCTCCTCGAGAGTGATACTAGCATCAACGTCATCTAACTTTTCCTCGAGTTCGTTGATGAGTTGCTCGCGATCGACAATTTTCTCTACTTCCATAAGTTCGTCGAGCAGAACGTTTAGAGAGGATCCTTGGATAAGTAGCCGTTTGCATTCTTGTAAGAATTCTTCCCGTTCTTGGTCAGCTGGCGAGGTATTGAGGAGTGCGGCTGCTTTCAATTTTGTCTCCTCGGCTTCCTGCGCCAAATTACGAAGTACGCCAATTTCTGGACAATCGAATCCTAGGTTTTCGACTTCGTGAAGAAGAATATAAAGATCCTCCAAACCGCGATCTGGCCGGTCTCCTGGGTCATCAGGCATGGTCGAACCGTCAGTACCTGAAGGGCGCCCTTTGGACCGTCGAGAGCGTTTCCGGCTTTGCTTGCGAATGATGAAAGAATTGGCGGAGTCAACCCATTCGTTCGCTCTTGTGACGCATTTCCGAAGGCTGACCATCTCGGGAAGTGGGAAGTTGATACGATCTCCTTCGGCAAGTAAGGCACGCAATGAACGGAGAGCAGGACATGCGCTCTCAGAAAGCAATTTCGAGAGTTTGATTTGCCACGCAGAAGGTATAGATGCCCGCTCTGCAAACCTGTTGCAGGTTTCCAGGAGATCATCATCCGTAAAGCGTTTGCGGAGAGTGAGATGGTGGGGTGAACGGTTGTCACAAAGAAGGTCGGCATGGTCGACACAAACAACCTTGGTCGAACACTGACAAGTCACCTGCGACAGATAGCAAAAGGCCTTGCAAATGTTGCATTGATACTGATCCTCGTCAGGGCGATCTGTTTCCTCCAAAATTTCGCCGAGACCAATTGATCGGGCTTGCTGACGGTCGGCCATTTCTCTGTCAGTCATTTCTTTTAGACTGTCAATCAGCCTGAAGAATGAAATAAAAAACAATGAAGCAGCAAAGCGAGGAAAACCCTACCACATCGAAGTCTTGATAGATTGCGATTGTTGGGTGATGGTGATCAGGAGTTCGTCATGTGAAAATACAGGAAGTTTTCGATGTTCCCTGTACCTTTGCGCACAGTCACGGCCAAGAGGTAACCAATCTGGTAGAGCAAAGTTGACAGCCTCATTGAAGTTGAACTGCAGACAAATCAAAAAAAGAGCCAAGAAAATATTGGCGATAAGAACGAACCCCGTGATTGAATCCAGCATGGTAAGCCTTCGGGAATGTAACCACAAACTCTCCTGCTCGTTGATTGCAAGCGTAGACTTGAACGCCTGATTCTGTAAGACGTTGTGGATTCATTAAGGTGACCAGTTGGAAGAGAAGATCAGGTTGGGCCTCGAACAAATCGGGAGCTTCACGTTTGATTGCGGCTTCAAATTTTTCCGCGTCTTGGCCGGGTATGCCATACCAAGTCTTCGTCTCACCCCAGTGCACTGATGAACGATAAGTCGCTGGGAGGAAAGGCATGAGAAGTACTTACTATAGTTAATGCTGTATGTATAGTGATCCTAGACGTGAGATCAGCGGGGAGAAAATGAGAGAATACCTTCATAATTACCTCATTGTGCCAGCAAAATGTTGAGAAGGCCATACCCACATAAATCCAAGGGACTGTCATACCCGAGATATCTGACTTGATGAAGCGTAGAAGAGAATCCGGAAGAATGGATATATTGTTCAGATTCCAAGGATCTTTAGAATATGGATCCAGAGGCTGTCTCTCTGTGGTGGGCATAGCACTATCACAAACAAAAGATCAGGAATGGCCACAAGATACCTAAAGCTCAAAGGGAAAAAAAAACCTTCCGTGGGTAGTAGAATGCACATCTGCGCCATATTCAATTTCGACAGTCTCGTGAGGCGACTGTACGAGACGCCAGAATTCCTGTTCGACGTCATATTCGGAAACAATGACATTACCAACGCGATTCTTCATGATGTCTCCATCGGAGACAGTTTGGGCGTTAGCAGGTGGATGTGACTCGAACCACAAGCGACGAAATTCCTTATCGCGAGCCTGGAAACTAGAGAGGCTATGCTCCTCGCCTTCGTCAAAACCGAAATCGCCGCCAGTTCCAGAGAGGCAAGTAAAACAATACCACTGATCCTTGGGAATGCTGTCAAGAGGCGGGTCAAGACAAAACATATGAAATCCTACAGTGAATCATCATCAGATGTAATTTTGAATGGTATTATAGGTATACCTACCACAATCACACCCATCGCAAAGAAGCATTTCTTCGCCGCGGTTCTTCTTATGGCATATTTCACAAGTTTGCTGTTCCCGGTAAATTGTTGGCGAAGGGGCGTTGACAGCTTGAACATTTGTATTCCGTACCTCAGGTGTTCCTATTTTCATGTCGGGTTTTTCCTTATCGTAGAAAACAGGAGGAGGGATGGGAGATGGAACTGCTCCGTTGGATACGGGCTTCCTGGGAGCTGTGAATCGGGTCAGGTTGCCATTCGATATGATGGGGAGGATACATACATTGCTCTTGAGATCCCATTCGTGTGCTTCGTCGCAACTTGGAGCTCCCAGGTTTTCCATTGGCATCCTTTGATTCCGATTCATCCGGGGGTTCTGAGAGGGGGCTAGAGGTTGTAGTCAATGGACTGCCTGGAGGACTAGTATCATCTGCTGAATTGACGGTTGTACTCAACCGTGATGGCTTCCCCGAGCTGTGTGTCTTCAAATGGGCATCACGTGCTGGTGACATAGCGGGGGAATTCCGTGCGCGATCGCAAAAGTGCTCAAATGGAAGGATGACACGAGTGTATGAGTTCTTGATCTGAGTAGACAAGCCAGGAATGCCACGATAACCTAGGATGCGCCCTAAATCTGACCACTTTTTACCTTTGGTCACCTAATGTTAAATTGTGAGTTCCGGTGAGGCATCAGTGTTGTGCATCAATCCCACTCACCGCATCATATCCTCCCAGCCTTTGTACTTCCTTCCTGAGAAGCCAAAGATCCAGTGGCTTGTGGTTTATTGTGGGCACCACCACACGTGGGTTTCCCTGCTGCTTATGAAATTGATAAAGTTGCTCCAGGAAATTCAATTTCGCCCTGGACGATGCTTCGATGTTGTTCAACCGTTGCAAGCGCGTCTTGAAACGAAAATTCTATTTTGTTGTGTAATCATAAAAATCCATTAAGTACAACAAGATTTAGGGATCCTACCTCTGTATCTGTGACGAAAGGCATTTTCCAATCTGCTGGAGGAATAATTTTGCAGATACCGTAATCTTTGGCTTTGGGAGAGATCGACTTGATGTATGCCATGGGATCCTTAAATTCTTCCTGAGTAGGAAAGAATTCTGGGCAATCAGTGAGTCCGAAAGGACGAGGATCTCGGGCTGCGTTGTTTGGGGTGCGTAGTGTGGATGTCTTGACCGTTGATAGGTCGAGGCAGGGAGGAACAGGAATCGGAGGCGCATTTCGGTATTTCTCGGTGAGGTCCTCAGTGACATCCATATCATCAGGGCCAACTGAAGATGACCTGGCCTGATTATTTAGAGCAACGAGGGCATCAGTCTTGGATTTTCGAGGTGCTCTCCTGGTTTCTGTGGAGGCGGGCTGAACATCGCCAGTTGGCTCAGAAGTCTTCTCATTCTCCGGATCAATCGGAATTGCCCCTTGAACAGGGATATCGAGTGACGATATGAAGGTCGTGGGGACTTTGTTGGCGAAGTTGGTTGGCAGAGTGCTTGAGCCGGCCTGCGGACCACTGTCAGAAGAAAAACGGGGTGATTTTCCCCGACGTGAAGGGGTGCCTCGAGGCGTAGTAGACGATGGACTTCCGTGCATATTTACGGTGTGAGCACTGGATTTTTGAGAGGTTCGTGCCTCTCCTTCCAGGCTTTCTAGGAGTAACAGCGTAGAAGTGTGAGTGTCGGAGTTTAAATTTGCCAGGTTATGTTCGTCGACGCTACTTCTCCGTGGGTAAGTTGCTTAATATGGAAAGCTTGTGGCACCTTTCTTATGGCAGCCCCTAGGCATCAAAATTTCAAGGCAACTGAGTATTTCTCGTTCCATGCTTGAATAAAACAACCAGGATTTCAGATCTTTAGAAGTCTCAGTCTTATGAGCGCTTCGCTTGTTCAATATTTGATGTGCTTTAACGACCAAGACAACGGGTCGTGGCGAACATCGACCTCAAATCCGCACTCTATCAACGGCATGCGGGAAAAAATGACCCTGCTATTAAATATTTCTACCTTCTTGCTTTACTTATGTAGGCACAGGACCTATGAGATCGTAAGTGGAGCCTAAACAAGCGAAAGAATTACCAAATGAAACATGCAGCGTGGTCATCCAGGTCTGGAGTTTGTATTGCCTGCCAAAATGTTGTTGGTACGCCTGTGATACACAACTCTCGATATATATGTTTTGTTAATGAGGTCGGTAGAAATGTTTATCGCTATGTTTTCCCCACTGTGATCAGAACCCTGAATGGTTCCCACTTCTGACGATCGCAGGGTGCCCCAAAGGCAAAAAAAATTCTAAAATTTTATACAAGATTCTCCAACCCTGATAGAGAGGTGTCCTCTATTTCGATTCGGCCTCTGCGTTGTTGTATTTGAGTTTGGCCAATTTTCGATTCAGGAAAGGGAAGAATTTAATTATAAACGTCGATGACCAATACGTGGATCTTCGATCTGTTGTGCCTTGTCCGGGTCGGCAAGTTAATGGCATTGCTTCCGCCGGTGCCTTTAAGGTTTACTGGCCAACCAACCGCTCAAGAGATCTGGTGTACCGGACACAAATTGCCACGACTGCTTAGCCTATGATGTTCAAATCAGGTCGTGAAACAACATAATGGATGCTAATGTCAGAGGTAACATGGTGGTGAAAAGTTGCAATTGAAGCAAAATTGAAGGCGAGGCGAAGCCATACATAGGAAGACATAAATCGGAAAGTACAACTGACACCCAGAACATTTGGTTTACTTCTCAGCTACGCGAACGAGTCATTTCAAAATCCAACAATCTGTGCATCAATTAACAAATGAACATGATATTTGTGTCCTAATGAAACGGGTAAGAAAAGGCGAGGAAATATCACAACACATTAAACCTACCATGGGGTGAGAGCTGGAAAGCTATGATGGAGTAATAGTCAGGCAATTGAAGGAACCTCCGACGGCATACATACCTGAGGTTTCTGACTGTATTTTGCTCTCAAAATCTCTCTGATGTTGACAAGAAGTTCTTGATAGCTCTGTTGCTTGTTTGAGCCTGATGAACAACGTCAAAAAAAGAACTGAAGGATGTATCATATATCTTACCGAGGGCACTGATAAAGGCCTAAGGAACTCATTGAGTGTGAAGATGGCTGCTTTGGATGGGTAAGACTTACGAAGCTCATTGCACCAGTCGCTGTCCCTGCTTCCTGTGTATCAGCGCTAGTTTGCGAATCTTTACACCCACTCCAAGAAATCTAAAAATTACAAGAATTAAGCCGAGTTTATCAGTCGCTTATCAATGAAACTCACTACGTCTGCAGGGCTTGTTCTCGTTGCTTTCGTTAATTTCTCCGCCTTCTGAGAGTTGCCAGCAGCTGTCTTGACGAGCCCCATAGCGGACTTGAAAACACCCCCCATATCACCACGCGCATATGAGGTTACAGCTGACAGGAGACCTTGGCCAGCCTCAGCCGCGAGGTTGGGCTCTTTGATTTTTCCTTCGGTCGAGTACTAGAAGGGGGAAATGAAATTATGCCTGTGAAAGTAGTAAAAAAAAAAATGGCCAACAATGTACGGCAAATCTGAAAAAAATAATAATTTTGTAATTAGTAGGAACTCTTATAGATGCGATTTTGATCATACCCATGGCAGAGCCTGAATGACACGACTTCGAGGAGATCAACATCAATCAAGGCAGACGACAAAAGAGACCTACGTCAAAAATGGCAGTCAGTCGGCAGCCCGCTGGTAGAGGTTTGACGAGGATATCGTGCATGAGCTGTAGTCTTGTCAGGCGTATATCTTTGAATGCACTCTGAATTACGCACGTCGTCAACGATGTGACCCTTGGCCTCATAGTCCATCTAAAAAATTCTGTTAGTGACTGTTATTCAGCTCCCATTCCCTTAGGCTTACAGGGTAAATCACTTTAAAAGGTCAGCACTGAGATTCAGTCGAATTCTGGCAAGTCAACATACTTACCTTCGTCGTAGCCATCAGCTTCATCGCCATCCAAATCCTTGGTCTGACCGCCGTGGCCAGAATCTAAGGGTTACCTATGATACAGAGATTACAAAACCCATATGAAGGGCGACTCACAATGGAAAAACAAAGAATCATTTGGCTGGGCACCGCGTACAAGCCACTGCATGGCTTGAAGCTAACCATTTCAAGTTAGAACTTAGGCAGTATTATCGAGTATTTCCGACATACAATATTCTCGCGTGTGGGCATCATACGCGGGTTAGTTGAATCATCGGTAAGGGTGACCATATCTTGTCGCTGGTATCCGAACTGAGCTTCGAAGGAGTCAATATAAAGGCAACTAGAAGGGTTTGCGCATGTTACTCACAGATGAGGAAATTCTGGATATTTTTCACATCATTGATACACCCTCTAAGCTCTCCATTTTGTCCAAAGTAATTGATTCCAATCTATTTGATATCGGGTTAAAATTAAAGGGGAAATGAGATCGTGAGAAACTTACGCAAAGAGCTTTCTTTTTGCCGTTACACTGAGAGTATTGGAAGAATGGTTGTGCATCTCTATTATTCGCGCCTTGGAAGTGCGGCCCGTAGTTTTGCACTTGGGTAGGAGGGGGAGGGGGAGGTGCGTCTGAATAAGTTTCCAGCTTAGAGCCAATGGATATGGAGGAAAAAACAAAGCAAACGTGGATGATAAGCGTTGGCCCCACTACGTTGAGGTTAGCCTGAGTGTCAGGTACAGAACTATAGCAACTTACGCGGGACGTGGATGTTGTTGGCCTGGATAGCCTCCAACTGAATGTCCTTGTTGGCCTTGGTAACCTCCTTGCGACGGCTGCTGGTGGTGGTACTGCTGCCCAGGGTAAGCTTTCCGCTCGGGTGGGGGTCCTGATGGAGGGCCATATCTACAAAAATATATATTGTTTAGAACCTATCTTGCGAAAAACAATGAATTGCATTACCCTCCGGGTGGGGCTCCTGGCGGACCTCCGTGTCTGCAAGATTTTGAGTACAAAAAGAGAATGTCAAATTTATCATACCTACCCTTGGGGGGGTGGCCCAGAAGGGGCTCCATAGCTGTGTCAGGATGTGAGCATAGCGCTCGAGAAACCTGTAATCGAGACCTACCCAAAAGGTGGAGGGCCTTGAGGAGGACCATATCTTATTCCAATATTCAATTTGGCGTTTGTATTTGGTGTTGGCAACTTACCCGGAAGGTGGGGCACCAGAAGGAGGCCCGAAACTTCATATCAAGTCAGCAGTGCTCTCGCAGTTTGGATTGTCTATTACTCACCCAGCGGGAGGAGGGCCGGCATAGCTGTTCGATTTATTTACACAGGCAGATAACAAAGACGATCATGATTGACTCACCCAGAACCAGGTGTTGGGAAGCTAGTATTAAAGACAGACGGTAAGTAAAAGGAGTTGGAAAGAAGGAACTTAGAACACACCCAGATGGTCCGCCGGGAGGTGGTGGGCCATAAGACGGGGCGTAACCGGGGTTATGCCCTGCTACACTATTCTGACCACCGTATCCATCTCTGTCCATCGCACATGAGACCTGACTTGCAGAGGGATTTATATGTTGCTTACGCGCTCGGGAAACTGGGAAAGCTGCGGGATTTTCATGAGTGTCTAGGAAGATAAGGAGCTGATATGGCTCGACTTACGCGGGCGCTCCTCCGCCATAGCTTGGCTGCTGGTTGTTCCACATAGAGGTCGAAGATAACCAAAGACTGTTTGAAGAGGTGGGCAAGTTGAGACTCGAGAGAAGTAATTAGATAACTGTGCCAAGATATAAAAGCTAAGAAATCCGGCCGCACCGCCATCGCCGTTATTCCGGCCAAAGTCACTGCCACCAGAACGCATTCCATTTCAACGCACTCAACCCGAGGGCGATAAGTTGCTGTGCCCGTGGCACATGTCATCATATGCTTAACAACGCGAAACGTCAAGCTGACTATCCCATACAGGATTATACAGTGCATATATAATCCAAGAGCACTTTCATGGATCGCGAAATCCATTCAATAAATAGGAATTACTAGATACTGCTTCAAGTTGGCCAGGACGAACCGCCCCAGTAACGACGGCCAACTCTACATATGACAATGCCCCACATTGCGACCCTTGCTGCGTCAAGCACTAGGTAAGGTCTGCGGGAGCCATACAGGAAGGCTGTACCCGCGATAGCAACGAATACCCACCGTAAGGATACCCTCCTTTCAAAACTGTAAAATGTGACCCTCAATAAAAGACTTAACCCCCATTTATGATAAATGCTCACCTTGCTTTTTCGAATAACGCGCCAGGTGTCCATGATGCAAAATCGGTCAGAATTAGGAACGGAAGGACTGCAAGGAAGTTGTGGTCTCCATCAAAAGGTGTCGTGTATCCTGCGGTCAAAAGCGTCCGCACCCACACCGCTAGAACAGGTGCAGTTAGGGGCAATAACCAGGTCATGAGCAAGAGAAGGTGGAGATTGTGATTCGCGTTTTCTCGTTTGATGTCCCTAGTGTCTGACGGACTGTTTGCTTGAGCCACAGGCGGTGGGTAGCTCGGAGAATCCCTGCTGTCCCTTCTTTTGACACGGTCAACTAGAGGTACAATATCTGATCCACTTTTTAAGATATCCCTCCCGAGATATGGTATCGACGAAGCACATGTATGAAGATGAAGTAGCCAACACCCCAGGTAGGCTACTTGCCATGGGACAAAGACGAAAATCGTGGCACATATGACTATCAGCGAGAAAATCGTGCTCTTGGCGATGCTGACTTTTTCTGTTCGACTGTAATTGATCTTGTATCAGCCAGATCATCGGGCAGTTCAGACAATGTGACTGACCTGCCAAAAAAATGCACACTAGAGATTCCAATCACCGTGAGCAGAAGCAATAAAATCCACCACACTACGCATACAAGGCCGCTTGCAATGAGCAAAATGAGTGGGGTTATGGGCGCAAGTAAGAAAACGCCACCATTTCCCATGTAGAGTGATTGGGGAAGCGGTAAAATTGAGAATGCAAGTGAGCCTGGTAGTAGATAGTGGAACATAAAGCGAGCGTAATTTATTAAAGATTGTTCAACGCTCGGCATTGGTCCTAACAAATTTAATTGCTTTTCAACAAGTTGTAAAGAGAGAATGATGGACTAGAGCTACCTTCGCGATCCTGCTGTGACCAAGCGGTGAAAACCACAAGGGAAGCCACACCAGCAGCCCAACTGACAAGTGTATTGATGTATCGAGAAGCCCAACGTCCCAGGGTCGCAGACCAGTCAATAGCAATATCAAATGTTTCGAACTCTCGTTTGCACCCTCGCTCGCCAGACGAGTAAATTGTGAAATTCAGCCCGGATGAGGGATGACTCATCTGGTCTATGAAAGGCGCCAACGAATGTGTGTGAAGCAGGATGCGTCGATTGGAGGAATTTGCCAAGGAAAAATAGTGGGTTTCTGCTGGGTGTGAGGTGTGTGCAAGCAAAGGCGGCAAGAATGCATCTGCAGGGAATGTCGATAAAAAGCTTTACGAAGACAAGGCTAAACAACACGAACCTGAACACAGAGGCATTAATGTTTGGTGAGGGATCATTCGATAGACTACAAGCGCATTTGACAACAGGTTTGGAAACGCGAATGAAGTTGCTAATCCTTCATCAGACGGAACAGATAGCGACAAGGTGCCCCAAACCAACGCTGAGAGGCAGAGTCAACACCTTGCTTTCATGGAGAAAAAAAGGAGATTACTGACATAACGTGCCTGCCTTGGAGACGACGGGCTTTTTGGTATCCAATCCGGCGATGATCCATCCTTGTCCATTTACGTTATCCACTTCGACACCGATCCAATGATGGCCGTCGATTTGTGGGACATGGGCCTCATAGAGGACTACCCCATCGGATTCATCTGAGCCTTCATGTGGAACGGGGAAGGGTTTCCCAGGTAGGGTATTTGGCACAAGTTTTAGCGTTTCGGGCTTCAAAGTAACGCAGTGCACAGACGTGGAAGGGACACCTGTACAACTCAAGACAGAAACTCGCAAGGGAATAGCATTTTCCGCGCTCACGGAAGATATATGGCCTTGGGAGACGAAAACAGTGAGCCTTCGAGGAGAGTTTACGGAATCGTCAACAGGTAGAAGGTACGTCTTCGGAACGCTGGGGTTCTTTAATGCCAAATTTTGTCCAATCTGGAGTGCCTCGAAGCTCGACTGATCGGAAACTTCCCGATTCTCGTCCTGGTCAGTTGACGAAGCTTCCAGTGGGAGTGGATGACCAGCCCGAAGCCACTTATCCAGAATGACAGTTCGAGATGCTAACGTTCTTGCCCCTCCAAGTTCTAATGCGGCCCGCGCAACCCTCCACCTGACTTGATGACACCAGACCATTTCACGATGTCCCACACCGGTCCACGCACCCTCAAGAGCTGAGGTGAAAATGGTTCTCCTGAAGATGCCCTTCGAGGACTTGGGCAGAATACAGGACTCGGACGGGATCATCATATCCGTCGCCCCACCGCAAATGGAGACGATGGGTGTGGCATCTTCTTCTAACGATTTTTGTAGCCTGGAGTATAAGGTATCAATGCGCGAGTCGAAGCGAGCAGGTGGTAGTGTATGTGGGGTAGACATTGTGATGATAGCGGAGACGTTGCTCGAAGGGAGTAACGATGTTGCAACAACACCTCCCATTGAATGTCCCATGACAATGATTTTGGTACTTGGAGGGTACAGGGACAGGATGTATGATATTGCCTGTGAGGTATATGCAATTTGTAATTCCAGAGTTGAGCCATGGAAAGCTGAGAGATCCTCATTGAATTCGACTACAAAGAAGAGGTTGGTTTCGTCGACGGGACAACTCTGAATTACACACCAGCAAAGAAATCAAGGGGATTCAAGGAATGCGACTTGAAGGCAGGAGAAACAACATATGGCGACGAATAATATTGTCTAGTCGCTGAAGATGCAATGGAACGAATTTGATGAGAGGACCCAGCGTTTCCTGGGATGAAAAGGACAGGAAGGCTGTCCGTTCGCGGGCCCGTTTCCTACATGAAGGAATTCTCAACAGCTGTTTTCGGGAATGGAGGAGTCACTAACCTGGACTGAGTCCCAACCGACCTCACGGTACAACCAGAGTGAGTACCGACGTGCCAAAGGAGTCCAACTCGCGTTGAAGCCCGCTTGCTGCACGTAGGATGGTGACATCCATGACATTCGACATCCTTGTGGTGAAAGATTGTCAGCATTGTCCAAGGTGGCACGATAGCATAATAGAAATGCCAATAACGAAAAGGTTCCAAGTAAACTAGTGACGAAGGTTGGCATTCAAGTCCAATGTCTCTGGTTAGGAACTGGAAGGGAACATTGTTTACCAACTTGAAGCGACAGTAAAATGAGCTCCTGTGCTCAGTTGGCCAACGTACTTCCACGATACCAACACAATCTCACGTTGAGGCTACCGTTCGCAGTTCCCATGCTGCCAATCTCAAATAGTTACACTGATTATATGCGTCTTTGGAAAAAATATAGATTGAATTGGTACGGAATATCGATAAAAGTGAACATCTGAACTATGCATGCAGGTGAAAGGAGTCAAGATGTGAGGGTGCTGAGCGAGTGCAAAGCGCATGATATGATACACATACAGCGCCCGAGAAGTGGCACAAGGGGGGCGGGGGAGGGAGGACCGAGATCACGAAAGACAAGTTTACTCATCAGCTGGAGCTTCAGCTTCATCCTTGGCGTCGGAGGTCTTGTCAGCTATTTGTTCGTTAGTCCGCGTGCCATTTACACTGCTAGGAAAAGCAAGCACTAACCAGAATCTTGCATATCCGAAGTCCATAATGTCAAGTTGTCTCGGAGAAGTTGCATGATCAACGTCGAGTCCTTGTAGCTTTCTTCTGACAGAGTATCGAGTTCAGCAATGGCATCATCGAAGGCCTGTTTGGCGAGGTGGCAGGCACGATCGGGGCTGTTGAGAATTTCGTAGTAGAAGACAGAAAAGTTTAGGGCCAGACCGAGACGGATGGGGTGTGTGGGGGGAAGTTCAGTGACGGCAACGTCGGAAGCAGCCTTATAGGCCTCCAATGACTTGTCAGCGCTATCCTTACGCTTATCGCCAGTGGCGAACTCAGCAAGGTATCGATGGTAATCACCCATCCTAGAGGGACAATCAACTAGAGGGAGTCTAGTTAGGGGGATGATGCTCACATCTTGTGATAGAAAACCTTCGACTCTCCTGAGGCGGCTGAGGGAATGAGGTGCTTGTCAAGGACGTCAAGGATATCCTCGCAGATTTTAGCCAGCTCGCTCTCGATCTTCTCTCTATAGCCCTTGATCATGGAAACCTGAGCCTCGTTGCCTTTAGATTCTTCTTTCTGTTCAATTGAGGAAACGATTCTCCAGGACGCGCGACGGGCACCGATAACGTTCTTGTAAGCAACAGAAAGGAGATTTCGCTCCTCAACAGTGAGTTCCTGGTCAGACGAGGCAACACGCTTCATATTCTCGACCATCTCTGAGACGAGTCATTAACCTGGTAAAAGATGGCACAAGAGAAACTCGCGCACCTTCATATCGCTCAGCCTGCTCAGCGAGCTTGGCGAGGTAGACAGAGTCTTCGCGGGATTCAGACATCTATCAGGCGGTCAATACAAACGCGCACAAGACGCGTCTTACACGCACATTAAATGAGGAGGGTGGTGGATGCTGAGAAGAACAAGATAAGCTGGCGTGGCGGGAAGGAAGACGGAAACTCACGGGGGTGCTGAGATTAGAATGGGGATGATGATGGGGCTGAAAAACGCAAGAAATGGGAAGCTGAAATAAAGCACCTTGGGCAGAGGGTTAAATAAGTCACGTGATCGGATCAATTGGGCAAAGGGTTGTAAAGTGCTCACGTGTGGGTTCCATTGGAAAGTTCTCGTTATCTTGACAACGTCAGCGCTGATTCTTCTCTTTTTGGCTTATCGCTCTGGTCTCATCAATATCTCTGATCGAGGCATCTTCCTTACCTTCACGCGATTACAGACCCAGACAACTAAATAGAGATGTGTCCAGACTTGATGATAATCGATAGCGTCCAAGGATAACATAATAATCAAACTCTGAAACCCAATGGAATGCATCTCCTGCCTCCTGCCTTGCCCTGTTGGGCTCGGCTGTTGCAAATCTTTGGAATGAGATATAGCATCATTTTATTAGAGTAAGACATAGTGTGATAGTGTGGAAGATCTTGCAAAAGGGAAAAGTCAGACTCTATTACAATAAAAAATCACGAAATGTAGCTTGGAGAGGGAGAAAATATGTATAGTATCTGGCCGGTTCTCTTAATTAACTTTTGTATCCAAGATGTATATCGGACCATTGTTGGGCAATATTGTTTTATTCCTTCATTACGTGTACATGTGACACGAGCGCTTAACTTCGTTTCTCTTCCGAACCAGCTGTTGTGGGTTCAATGTCAACATTTATTCAAGTATGGACCTTGACCTCCATCGAATTCAACAAAGTATTAGCCCAGAAAGCATGTCTAGAGTCCTCCTAAATTTCAGTTGAACTTGTGTGCCCCCAAGTCTTGAAGACCTGAAATGTGCGCATGCTGCCAATGGTGGATTTCCGGTGGGTTTTGATTGCCCACTTATTCACAAGGTATAAATTCTTTAAATACAGATTTCCATCCACAAATTATTTAAAACGCTGACTACTTCGATCTTAGCGCCAAATTCCAAATATCGTGTAGGGTGTGGGACGGCCGGTCATCAGGGCTGCATCCAGACTTCAGTATCTCCTTCACCTTTGATTTAGTCAGGACTCAGTCAGGACTCAGCACCAGTAGTAATTTTTTTACTTTAGGTTTCCGAATGCACCGAGCCCTTCTCTTGGCCCCAACTACCAAAAACGGGGAAAACGTTATGCGATACCTACCAGGTCGGACAGTTCTACTTTCAGAGCAAAAAAAACCATTGAACATCATAGGAGGTACCTACACAAGTAAGGAGCGTACCTCGAGTCACGAATAAGAGACGAATAAGAGCCGAACGTAACCCCTATCTGTCACATGGCTTCACAAAGTTCACAATATATTCACTCACTCCTATTCAACAACTGTCAACAGGTTCTCTGAAGTCCTCATATCTTATACATTACGATGTCGTCTACCACTGCGGCCACAGCTACGAAGAAACGCAAGGGCGACGCGACTGTCCCGATGGCTGCTAAAAAAGCCAAACTGCAGTTGCTCATGCGGAGACTGTTGAAAGCATCCTTTCCGACATGAAAAATTTCGAGCTACCCGACTCTCCCACAACGACGCGTAAAATGATCATCGAACTCGCGAAATACGCGCGTGCTCTTGAAGAGGAGGTTGACGCGACCAAGCCCAAGGCTCTGTCACAGGCCGAGTTGGAAGCTGCCGCAGAGAAGTTGGCCAACGTGGTGAAGAGTGGTATTCGGAAACAACTTACGGTACGCTTTTTTTCAAGATAGTATCTGGTGCAACTCGTAAGAGATGTCTTTGCTACGTAGTGGAAACCTTCAGCGAAAACGGGTAGCGCGAGGTGGACATACGATGGCGTGTGTCCCGACCCCGAAGTATTTGGTGCTATGCTTAACCTGGGTGGTCCGCCTAAATTCAAGGCGACGAAGATGGGGGCAGATGAATTCCAAAATCTCATTGGTAATTTGCGTGTTTCCATCCGGTACGTCTTTTTCGTAGATACTATTGTTCTTGTTGATGACCTTTCAATGAAAAAGATACGACGTACTCCATCTCACGTCGGATGTGAATATCCAATGGAAGCCAGACCAGGGCACCTTTAAGTTCAGCGGTTCTTACGGGAAATAGACCGAACAAACCCTGGCGGGTTTGCAATAATAATAATACCACCCATAACATATTGATTTTCTAAATCAAGCTTTTTACACTGAAGATATAACAGTTTAAACCTCTCTATTATACTTTACTTTCTACTTTCTTTACTTTCAACACACCTGTGCATGTGGTTGCCGGGCCGTGAGTATCCAGATCACAAAAGTTTGGTCTCCGTGTCACCTGTTCTTTTCTACACAACCTCTGGGTCGTTCCTTTGGTCCTCTTAATACTTCTCCGACGCAATGCCCGAGCCTGCGGCACCAGCTCAAGGCGAGCGGGAGGAGTCAAACACTCAAAAATGGATTAAGATCGGTCAGGTGCGTTGGACAAATTACATGCAGCGAAATGATTTAATGACAAAACTTGCCTACTTGCAGCAAATATTGTTGATATGGACAGTCACGCAGCTCGGTATGTCGTGGCTCAGTTGCATGAGTTTTTTCGCAAAAAAACAAAAACTGACCCCTAGTCTTGCTTTTCGTCACCGATAGCCACCAAATTCTTCGCTTCGAGCGACAAACCCGCCAGTCCTGTGTCGGGTGTGAACGACGCCTCGGGCAAACCTGTACAAGCCGCTGTTGACCCATGGTCATTGCCCCCCACTCAAGCCGACCCGTACTGGCCCCTCGGCGTCAGCCTCGACATGTACGTGTACCTATCAACGTCACCCGACGGCGACGTGTATCGCAAAGACAGCGATGAAGGCCTCCCGCACTTTGTGTGGGAGAACATCACATATGGAGACTATAACGATCACCGCGTCCTCAACTTTGAAGTCAAGTTTCCTGATGTGAGTTATCTGGGTGGCGCGAGCTTTTTTGATGCTAATTTTTTGGCCTGAATTGAAAGGTCGTCACCTTGAGGAATGGTTCGTTGTGGGCCGATATATTCCTCACGAGGGATAATGTGAATCCTGACCCACGGAGTCTCTCGTTATTCGATCCTGCTCGCATCCACCATGTTCGAAAGCGTACGTTCAATGTTGTGGCTAGCGCCGTATCAAAAGGTTGGTACTAATGGCTCCATTGTAGTCTTGACACCTTATCTCCCACGACTCAAAGCAAGAAAGGAAAAGAACCTTCTTAAGGGACATGCCGAAGACGAGGTCGAAGAGGTCGAAGAGGTAAGTGCTTCTAGCTTTCTTTTCATCTTTATAAATACAGTAGTTTTAAAATTGCGTTTTTCAGCCCGACATCATAGTTCCTCATTGGCATCAGGTATTCCTATTCGAACCTCAAATCCTTCCAAGGTTTCTGAGATTATTTCACAGAATATAACTTTGGCCCTGGTTTCCGATAGATCCGCTATTCCTTATAACACTCTTCCTCCTCCTGTGGCAGAATGTAAATCAGTTCCTACTCACTTTTTTCTGTTGAACAAGGCTTACCCTTTCACATTCAAGATGTACATATTGTACCGGACAAACGCGATCAAACTGGCACCAGAGGATATTATAAGCCAATTGTTTTTCCCAATGAATTCTGGCACCTTCGTTCTCACTACATCCAAATCAACGAAACTACGCCCTCTCTACCTGTGCAGATCATATTCCAGCCTATGTCGTACATGAAATTCCAGCTTTTTGCATCCATGACGCATGGTTTCAACGAGGCTGCTAAGCAGCAGGGACAATCGTCGGGTGCTGAGATCGATGAAGTCAAACGCATGTTGCTGGAAACAAACCCCTGGTTCTTGGGGTTAACCGCATTCGTCAGCATTTTGCATGTTGTGTGAGTCTTGGTCTTTTCGGATGTTGGATTCTCCAGTTCTAACAGCACATCGAAGATTTGAGATGTTGGCTTTCAAGTCAGATGTATCTCATTGGAGGCAAAAGAAAGAGATGGTCGGCGTATCAGTTCGGTAGGGATCTCCAGCTTCCATGATGTTGTTATTTGACTCATCTTCTGTATCACCAGGACGGTACGTTACAACTATTTTATCTTGCTTCTTCTTGCTCAACGACCTACCAGATCATCACAAACGTTTTCGTTCAAGCAGTCATCTTGCTCTACCTAATTGATAATAACGAGAACACCAGTTGGATGATTCTCATGGGTTCGGGAATGGGCGTCCTCATCGAAGCATGGAAGGTACGTTCGGAACCTTTGTTTTTTGTTAATGAGATCGCCCATTAAAATCCAACAGATCACCAAAGCTGTGGATATCGCCATTACTCCCGCTCCAGTGGGGTCACGTCTTCCATACAGGCTCGACATCAAAGGTATGAGTTCTTCCGTCTTCCAAAAGCAAAATATAATGATGTGATTCGCTGTTAGACAAGCACGTTCTTAGCGAAGATGAGAAGAAAACGCAAGAGTATGGTTTCGACAAGTCGTCCCGTTTCTGAGCCTGAAATTTATCTATTTGACAGATACGACAAACTGGCGTTCCGCTATGTTTCTTACGTGGCAATTCCGTTGTTAGCCGGTTACACCATTTATTCGCTCATCTATGAGTCCCACCGAGGATGGTATAGTTTCGTGATATCAACACTAACGTCGTTTGTCTACATGTTTGGTTTCGTGAGTGTCGCCATGATACACTGGCTACGATTTATTGATGAATTGTATAGGCGCAACTCATTCCCCAGCTGATCATCAATTATAAACTTAAGGTTCGTAATATCTTCCTATCCCATATTATGAGGTCTTCATGTCATGTTCAACAACAGAGTGTGGCACACATGCCTATGAAGGCAATGGTCTATAAGACATTGTCGACAGTTGTCGATGACTTCTTTGCGTAAGACGTTTTCATGGCTTCCTCAACATATGCAGGGTCCTCATGTGATGATAGGTTTTGCATCAAGATGCCATTTTTGCATCGCTTGGCTTGTTTCCGGTACAGTGGTCTCTGGTGAACAGACGATTGTATGACTAACAATTCCACGAAAATATAGTGACGATGTCGTGTTTCTCATCTTCTTGTATCAGGTGCGCCATGCCAAAATAATTCAAGTGACAATAGACGTTGACCGGTTTCACACAGCGTTGGATATATCGAATTGACCCGAAGCGGGTGAACGAGTACGGACAGGTTCTCGCTGCGGATTTGGAAGGTGTTGAAGGGGAGAGTAAGAAAGATAAGTAGCTATAGACGTTTCTTCGGGGAACCATGTGTACACATAGGCCAAATTATGGGAGCACAATTTTATTCTGATCATATGTACAGTCGCAGCATGCACGGTGAGATCGATGGGTAGCCAGAGGGACCACGCTGGGAGCGATATGGCGAACAATGACGGTGTTGCTCTGTGATTTCACTCCCAGTTTTAATACCCGCTCTTGAGGTCCGGAATCGCGATCCGGAACCTTCGAAAACGAGAGTTGACACAAATCCACGTCTGACGTTCACAACTGACGCCATCCCTTGCTTGTTGCCTGGAACGGCCCCAGTCCCATGGCGAGCAGCCAGAATACGCAATATGCCTGCAGGTGTCTCAATGTCCGCATAACATCATCTGCTCCCCCATCTGCGCCCCCACAGGATCTGCGCGACCGCAATTATATCCCAGTTTTCGTCAAGGACGATGGGATATCAGTGGTGGGTTTTTTTTTTCGCGAAGAGAGTGTAGTTTTCCACTAATTTTTTTTTTCCGTGTTGATAGGTTCACCCTCAGGTCACCATCAGGCTGCCCTCTAAGAGTGTATCCATACCTGGTACCCCAAGACATTCACGGTTCACAACCGTCTGCTGTCTTTTCTGTCAATTGAATATCTATCGGGTGTATCAAATTATCTTGTCGGACGTGGTTGGCGGCGAAGCTACACTCCTTCCCACTGAAGGATGGGTCGAGCATGAGATCATGAAAAGCGCCAGTGGCTGGATTGAGATACACAAACAAAGCATCGTGAGTCTTGCTCTTGCCTTTTTTCAGGTTTAACGGTATGGGCAGGAGCGATCGCTCTTTCTTTTGGTCTGTAACCAATAGGCAGAGCTATCCCTCGAGTCCATTCTAACCTATGGGGTTCACTTGACTTCATTTGTACTCACTCCCTCTACGTTAGGTTGAGGATGATATTTTCAAGGCCCAGAATTCTTCCTGGTTCGCGCCAAGTTTTTCTCTCCTGTTGCCTTCGATGTCGTCTCCACCCTCTTTACCAAACCTGATTGAAGAAGAGGATTCGCCCCAGACACCAGAACCATCGTCCGAGGCTACTCCGGAATACCTTGCCAACATGCGACCAATATTTCAACTTCCGCCTTTCACTCCGTCAAATCCAGTCTTCGTTCATCTCGCGGCCATAGCGAGCAGAGAATCAGGGCAATTACGTGCAACTGCTGAAGGACGCATCAATGATTTCATAAGTGCCGAAAGGGCCGGAATCGAGGCGAAAGAATCGGAATTGAGACGTCAAGTCGAGGTCTTGTGGAAGCATTTCCGGCGACATCTGAGTACCGTTGAACAGGAGCGAACCACTAACGTGGTGAATTCCCTTCGCTCTCCCATTCGGGTTAAAGAAGACGAGAAATCTCTTGTCAATGGATTGGCCAGCCCCTCCCAACTGTCCTCCTCGGTGGCGATCAGAAGCTTTATCCCCCAACCAGTTTCTCCTACGTCACTCGCTCCATCTACATCTGCCCCACGTGTGTCCGCGCTTTCGGCGTCATTAGCTACCACACGTTTTCACCATCCAAGGCATGAGCAGCAAAGGTCTTCTGGCAGTGGTTCGTCTGCTCTCTATGGCTCAAGTTCTAGCACGAACAAAAGAGACTCATCAATGGCATCGACTCTAATCCCTCAGCAGTTCAACCAAAACCCCAGCGATTACCTCAACGCTCAAACTAGCTATAGGGTTCTCGTCAATGAAGACCTCGTTCGAAACAAACATAGCCAAGCAGTGACAATGAACAAGCCAGATGGTGAGGCAGCCAAATACTCCAAGGAGGCAGGACCACCGTTTGCGGGCCCAGGTGTCAAACCAACCCCCAATGGAAACGAAAAGTCTGGCATGGCCCAGGTTGCGGGATCGCAACACTCCGTAGGAGAAGGTTCGGAACCTGAGAGCGAGACGCCGCCATCACGTGGCCGTGATAAAGGCCAAAGGAAGGTCACCTTTGACGTCGAGGCAGACGTAGTCGCTATCCCTAACAGGAGGGACGTCAATCCGGGAGAGGCCACCGCTCCTGAAGACCCTCGAGGTTTGTCATTTGTCCAGTTGTAGAACTCATAGGATTACTAACCCTTTTTCCTGCAGATATGATCTTTACTCTTGAAGATCTGGATAGTTTTGAAACCGATGCTCAACATAACTCTCTGCCCCTCATTGATCAGCCCTTGGTTCGGCCAACAAAAGCAAGACGCCCCCGACCTCCAACTAATGGCCCACAGGAAGCATTTTCGTCTCTCCGCCCAGCCTCCCTACCTAATCCTTCCCATATGCGCCCCATGCGGAGCCAACCAGGTGTCGATTCCTCGTCTCAGGGGATAATGCTCAATCTTCCCAGAGCATCTGGTTCGACTGACAATACCAGCACAATTCCCCGGACAGTCCCTACCTCTTCAACTCCATTGACTGAGAACGATGCTACTCTCCTGAAGCTCGTTGCTGCTGATACCCCGAGTCATCGAGGAGCCTGGACACCAGAAAGTAGAGCCTGGCAGATGTTCACGCGTCGACAGGACTCGAAGGAGAATGTGGTGCACTCCAATATCCCAGAGAATAGCAAAGTTGGTCCAACAACTCAATCTTCGACAGTTGTCGCGGCCAAGCCTGTAACATCGAAGATGAAACTTGTTTTTAGTGCCGAACTTGATGAAGACGATGGTAACAGCTTGTTCTTATCCGCTGTCTGTCGCGCCCTGACACCCTTTCACTTGGTTTTAGATGGAGATTATGTCGACACTGTGCCTGGCTCTTTGCCTATCCAATTCCATAGTCAGATGCAGCCACCAGAGCCTCTTACCCTAGCCTCTTACCAACTCACAACAACGGTATTTGAGGAGTCTTCATCACCGATACCCGCGCCCTCCAACAAACCCCTTTCATCGGCGGCTATACGCAAGGCAGCTTACCTTGCGCGAGATCGTAAACGTTCAATGGATCCAGGTACTCTGGATTTCTCCGTGGAGGAAGAAGACGAGGACGAAGAAAGCGAAGAAAGCGGGCCAGAGCAGGGCAAAGTTGAACCTTCGGATGCAGGTGGGAAGGGCCGCAAACATGCGTTGAAAATCTTGCAAGCCCGAAGTGAACTCCCTTCCGATGGGATGTGGAGGAGCCTGGCATAATTGGGAATCGAAGCCTGTTCATTATACTGCCCATACCAGAATATGAGGTGGGTAGGCTATGGATATGGATAATCGTCTGCATTCTCGAACACATTCCACCGCCATTGACATTCTCGCCTTTGATCCTCTGTACTAAGGTATTAAGGGAGTTGGGAGATTGCTTCATGATCTGTCGTCGATATTGTTACCACCCAAACTTCACTAATTGCTGTGTTTTTATCACCAAACTGTTTCAGCATCATTGACTGCATCCAATATTCATTGGTACATTATTATCTTCCAATTCTGCATTTATCTTTTTGCTTTGTATATCGTATCTCTTTTTCTACCCACTCGTCTTCGATCAAACCTATCCCATTCTCCACATCATCCATCATATTTTCGGTCCATTATTTGTTCGCTGTCAATGTTGGTTAGTGCTTACCCTCTACCCTACTGTATGTTCATAATGGTGGCGATTGTACATATTTTTATTACATTCTCTGCAATCACACATTTTAACAGAAGTAAGGTGTATTATTGTAAAGAGAGGATTGTGTTCAGCATCGAGTTTTACAGGTGTGGTGGGTGCGACAGGAGATTATAAGACGATCTGATGTAAGTAATAACCGAAAAGCAAATGATTACTGCAAATTCAAGAGGTAATATGTAGCTATGAATAACTAAGGTCTGTGTATTCATGATCGACTTGATACCGAGATCGATCAGTCGACACCAGCACTCTGCTCAAACGTCTGGGCCTGAGCATAACTTTTGACCGAGTCCTCCAACTTGGATTCATCTTTTTGCTCATCCTTCGCCTTGGACTTTTCCTCTGAAGACATATCTTTGCCGTCTTCGACGCACCGCTCGCAGCCGCAGGAGAATCGCCATCCCCGAGCGATTTCATATCGCCGCCTGCGCCTACACTCAGCGACGGTCTCGTTCGCATGCTGATTGACATCGACAAATGCGATAGTGAGTATATCACCCTTCTTGATATCTTTGTTGGCAATGATAGATATCTCAGCGGTTCCAGAGCTGAACGAGGGTCGGGCGGAAGGTATGCATGAGTGGGTTAGATACGAAGAGACTGTATAGAGGGCGCTGCCAACTTGTCTTTGAGTGCCGTAGGGTGTGCGTGTTTTCTCGACGTCTTCAGGACGACCCTTTGGTTCGGGCTGGATCACGGCAGCTAAATTCAGTATAGCCAATAGAATTTTTAAAAAGGCAGATACACACCCTGTCAGCGCGACCCCCACCGAAGCAAACACCAAACGCATTGTAGGCCATCTTACCCGAGAGCGTGGCGTGCTTTTCCTCTGTGATGAATTCTTCTAAGCCAGGAAGGGCAGTCGAAAGCACCCCTTTAATTAGCCCGGCCTCTTTTGTATTCGGAGGGATCTCCAGATATCTAAGGCGTTCCAAATGGTCAGCGAGAACGTATTTCTCTGCCACATCCTCGGAGTCCGTGAAATCATTTTCCAAATCACCAGCATTGGCAGCCATAGCAGGGGAAGTGGCCCGAACCAATTTCTGTGTTTCTCCAGCGACCTGTCTGGCAATAAAGCGGGCGACAAGCAATGGTGAGAGGCGACTTTCATTCTTGATGTATTCAGCGAATTTGGCTTGGGCTTCGCGGCGAGCTTCTTGGGCTGTAGCAGGGATGGGCTGGGTCTGAATCTCTTGGGGAAGAGGTGGGTCGAGCGTGAAGAGAAGGCTGTGGGATTGGTTCTTGGAAGCGAGCATACATGCTTTGGAGCAGTAAGTTAGATGGAAGGGGCTAGAGCTGGAATCCGAGGGCGTTTGCAGGGACATTCCGGGCTGAATGGGACGGAGACAGTGTCCGCAGTGTGTACCATTGGCCTGGAGATCTGGGTCGAGCGCAGTGACAACTGGGAATTCCTGTGAAATGCCTCGACGTCAATTTTCTGCAATGTAGGGCAGCAGAATTTCAAAATTGAAACCTTATAGACGACTTCACCCGCAGCAAAGTCCTTATTCGCAACAAGAACTTGTCGAGGGAGTTGCTCTGGGTTTGTTGGTCGAACTTCGACAGAAACATTAGACCGTTTTGGTGGGAAGAAATCATAATAGGCTGGATGTCAAACGCAGCAGATGAACTAAGCTGATGTCGTGATCTTGGATAAGTCTTTCGCAGCTCACCTTCAATGCGGTATTTCACCTAGACAAAGGAAAGATCGGGACAAGGACATTGCAACAAATATATTAGAACACATGTTGCAAGGGTGAGAGAAGAGTAGAAGTGGTCATCGAAGGGATGTAGAAGGATTATTTGTAGATTGTCCTACAAGCGCACAAATTTGCTCGACCTCCGCTCCCTCTCTCGATAGCGAACGAGGCCCGTAAATATAGCAGCATGGGTATCCCGACAAACACTCTCCTTATAAGTTAGGCAGGTGTGTGGGAACCAGCATCTGTGACTTTATCCCATTCTTGCGACGAAGTCTCGGAGGGGGGGCCTCTCATTGGACTTGTCTCCTCATCGATGCCATCGGGCAAGGGCGAAGTGGGACGACTTACATCCAGCTGAGTCAATTCCATGATCAACTGTGAGGAGTGATTAGGATACGATTATTGATACAAGAATCAAAGAAAAAACGTGCCTTGAAAACGGGTTCAATGATGGTTTTCTCATAGATTACGATGAGTTCAACGGGTGCAGGGTAAACACGGAGGGCGCGGAAGAATGCTATCGCGGAAGGTAGGTAGAATTGAGGTCCTTCATAAGGGCTCATGTTCAATACTTGCTCAATGAGAATGAGGAAAGCGATACTTACCTTTGAGAGCAAGCTGCTCGCCGGCGTTAACTTGGGTCATGAAGTAGTTTTCCTTTTCCTCGGGCGTCTTAGGTCCTTCCTCGGTTTTAACCTGTTTAAGGGCTTCACGGAGGACGGCAGGGGTGATGTCACTTGTTGAGGCAGCCAGCTCACTCTCCTTGCTCTGAGCTACGACCTTTTCGACGCGTTTTTTCTCCTTTTCTTCAGTGGGAGGTCAGTGGCATGATGAAACATGATGATGAAAAAGCATACTGAGTTTTTTGCGGAATTCAACATCATTCCTGCGCCTGTAGTCAAAGTAGACGGCATATGCAGCGAGACCTGCCGCAATTGTGACAACCGCGACCGTAATGTAGGACTTGTTGTCCATGATGAGTGTCTGGTTCAACGCGAGCCTTCATCGGAACAGGATTTTTTCTCATGCTTATGTAAAGCTCTACGAGCGAATACCTCCGTTCCTTCATTATATCCTCATGCAAACCCGCAGATAGATGATCACCTTTTTCAAATATTAAAATTAGTTCAACGACACGGGTATATGTAAAGTATTTGAAGGCTAAATCAAGTGCCAGCTCACTGTTGGAACTTGGCCAAGGAATTCGGGCCGGTGGTTTATTTGGCGGAAAAGTTACCCACGCCCCGTTGAACCGGAGCGGCCCCCTTCTGTCACTGTCCGTTCATTTTCTAGGCCCGTATTTCTCGCACTCCCCATCGCTGGCCATGAACGGCCTAGCCAGCGCGTCATCACTCTCACAGTCTCTCCTTCAACCTTCCGAGAATTCCGCCGCTGGCCCCCTTGATACCTTTGGTGCTGGTTCCACCACCATTTCTGACCCACAGCCATCACCCCAAAATTCGTCGTCATCCATAGATCACCTCGAATCAACGGCCGGCACAAATATAATACCAAATGGCCTTTCCGCTTCAGACACACAAAAATTTGCCACAAGCCCACAGCCAGAGGGAGGATTGGTTCAAGCTGCGGATGTATTTATTGACCGGCAAGACAAAGGCGGAGCAGCGGAGAAGGAAGGCGCACAAGCCGAACCCCTCGTCATTAAGGAGGAGGGTGAGGTCCTTTTGGAAGCATCTGTTAACGGTCAGATTGAACTGCTCGAACACACACCGGAATCTGGCGTTGGTGCGGGAGTAGGGTTAATTGTGAATGAAGAGGGCCACGAGTGGGTACCTGACGGCGATCATGAATTGAAACGCGTGAAGGTGCGTACAACTTGTCCATTTGATTTTGCATCCTTCAATTCGCGCACCCTGCACAATATATGTCTTGTGATTGAGTAATCTCGAGTCACTGGTGTTTGGGAGTGTATTCCCCGTCGCCAATCTCGTGTCCATTAGCAATCTTCGATGCTCATACAACTTCCAGGTTTACGAACTCGTCGGTTCTCAATGGATGGATCAAGGGACTGCCTTTTGCTTCGGTCAATTCTCAGACGAAAACAGCGACGCCCTGCTAATCGCACGTTCGGAAAGGAATTACAACGACATTATTCTATCGACAGTCATTCGCTCAAACGACGTGTATCAGCGACAGCAAGGTGGGTAATGATTTCATTTGATGGCATATCCTTTCTTTTTTTGCTTCTCTGTGCACACGACCGGTGTGCAGACCCCTGATTGCGGCAGGACATGCACTATACCTTCTTCGGTTCGGTTCCTGGTTTCGGAACGATGCTGATATCTATGCAGAAACTCTCATAGTATGGACAGAACCGGACGGCGTGGACTATGCTCTTAGCTTTCAAGATCCAGAAGGTTGCCTAGAGCTATGGAATTTTATCCAAGAAGTACAACGACACATGAACGCATCTGGTGGGTAGACCTCAAATTGCCTTTTGGATCCTTCTAACGCCGATACTCGAAGATGACCCAACCAACATCAACGCCTCCCCACTTCTGGGATCCGAAACCTCCGTCACAACGACCAGTATCATTCGTTCAGGACACCTTCCAACACCACAGCTGGGGATCATCACCGAGATTGAGAGGGCGATCAAGACATTGGCTAGAACACAAGCTGTGAAAGAGCGGATTTGTGAATATATTCAACAAGAGGTGGGTACACTCCCACCCTTTCCCTACCTTCGTTGTTGCATGTCCGACAGTGAAAGCAGCTGTGAACATATAAGCCAATTATTGATTGGAATGTACATGCCTTTTTCTTCATAGGATTATATCAAGTCCCTGATTGACGTGATGCATATGGCCGAAGATCTGGAGAGCCTCGAGAACTTACATGCATTGTGTAGTTTAATGCAAACCATACGTGCGTTCTCCTCCTTTCCTTCCGCAATCATGTCTTGATAATTTTATAAACTTCAGTTATGTTAAATGACCATACCATGTACGAACACATTCTGGAGGACGACATATTTTTTGGCGTCGTTGGTATGTTAGAATGTGAGTATTATGCCTGATTTTCATGGGATCCCATGTCACTAATATGTCGTACGACCTCCAGACGATCCAGATTTCCCTGGCCACAAAGCCAACTATCGCGACTTCCTACATAACATTGCTCAATTCCACCAACCTATCCCGATGCGCGACATTGCAATTCAACGCAAAATCCACCATACTTACCGCCTCCAATTCCTGAAAGACGTCGTCCTTGCCCGCGCACTTGATGATTCCACCTTCAACGTCCTCAATTCAAGCATCATCTTCAACCAAATCGACATCATTACACATATCCAGCAAGACCAGTGCTTCTTGAGAGATGTGGTGCGATTATTTGTCGACGAGGAGGTGCTAACAGGTGGCGCACGGAGAATAATGTTCCAAGGCCAACAAATCCAACCCTCAATACACTCTCAGCCCCTCGCATCATCGCAACACATGGTTATCAGCCTCAACGGCAACGGCGACAACATGAACAACAAACACGAACCTTTAATGGAAGTTGACCAAAGGCCAGCTGCAACCTCAAGTCCGAAGCCAGTGAATGGTGTAGGAACAGTAACTGCTGTTAACGGCCGTGGAGGTAGACGGTCGAGTTCATCTGCATTTTCACAACCCGACGATCTCACAGCCGAGGATATCGCATTGCGAAGAGAAGTCATTGTGCTCCTACAACAGCTGTGCATCATGGGCAAAAACGTACAAATGCCTGCAAGAATGGCACTTTTCCGGACGCTAGTTGACCGTGGAGTTTTGTTCGCCACGCAATGGGCATTGAGCCTCTCGGAGAAGGACGAGGCGAACAAGCCGATGATCAGTGCTGCTGGAGAAGTGCTCTCGGCTCTCCTGGATCACGATCTGAATGGGGTCAGGGGTCATGTCTTGAAGCAGGTCAATGGAATCGAGAAGGAGCGCGAAGGGGGGAAGAAGGGCTCGGACAAGACCGAATCGATGCTCGAGATGGCGTGTCGGATCTTGGCGACAAGCAAGGATTTAACGGTGCAGAGTCAAATGGGAGATGCACTGAAGGTGTGGATGGATATTCCGTCGTTGGATTCCATCCCACCTGGCGCTTCTGAAGTGGGTGGTTTGGCCGAAACCTTTTTTGGACCTAACTTAATTTTCTATTCAAAGGCTGCTGGACCCAAACCTCTACCTATGATTCGGAAAGATGACCCAGGTACTGAACGATACATGGAATACTTCTACAAAGAGTGTATCAACACGCTATTGAAGCCACTTTTCGACCTTCCAGAATGGAGGAACTTCAACGAGCCTCTTCTACCGCTTCTGCGAGAGGAGACCAATCGATGCGTTTACCTTTGCGATCTGCTTCATAATTTCCTCCAGCAACACGCTTTCCGAAGTCACTTCCACGTCATGTCGTCTGATATCCTTTCCCGCGTGGCAACCCTCTTTAAGGCGAAAGACAAGCATCTACGGCATTGTAAGCATATTAATCGTTAATATCCATGTAGATCGACCTCACTTTGATTTGCCTTGTTTCTCCCCATAGCGGCCTTTCGGATCTTCCGCTTGCTTCTCAAGCAAGGCAACCCTAATTCCCATGCGCAGGTTATGAAACAAGACATTCTCAAGCCGATTCTGGATCTGACGATTCAGGAATCGCTCAGGGACAACCTGCTCAGTTGTTCATGTCAGGAATACTTTGAACACATGCGCAAGGTACGTTTTCACACATGGCATGACCTTTCGATGATTTACAACGATACCGATCGATGTTGAACGCCAACAGGAGAATATCAAGGATATGATCAGGTTTTGTATGACGAAACACGAGTCCGAGATCCAAAAGCTCGCCAAGAGCCCCCTTGGTGGACAGCGATTTGAACTGTTCATACGTCGCTATGAAATGAATATCGCACCGCTACCAGTAGAGGCCACGCCTGCCAAGTACGTCATTTACACGAGTCCCGATTTCCGTCTAAATGTTGATATTCTATTTGTGTTAGATCTACCGATGATCGACTCTGGTTAGATGCCACTCGAGATGCCGAAGAGGATTACTTTAATGCGGATGATGATGACGATGATATCCTACCTACCATTAGCCAGCAGCAACAGTTGTTGCGTTCCTCGCCTCTTTCTGGAACCAATACTGGCCTCAAACGTAAACGACGGCCAGGGATCAGTAGTCAACCGAAAGGATATCGACCTCCGCTCAAGACGCCACAACTTGGTGGTCCCCTTGTTGATTACGACGACGATGAGGATACAAGTTTGTCCGCACCGCAAGCATCAGGCTCAAATTCGACTTCGCCACCTGAAAACAAAGTAACATTCAACTTTAGGTCTCGATCAGCCTCTCCATCCCCTCCCACACCCCCTCAAAATACAATACCAATACCAACACCAACCTCCGGTCCGCCCCCAAAACGGGCAACAAAAGAGGAAGACGAGGAGGACAACATTCTCGAGTCTTTGGTGCGAAACACCAGAGCGCGATCACAATCCCCCTCACCGAATTTAGGGCCCATGCGGCCCAGCGAAAAACGACGGCGAACAGACGAGGACGACGAGGACGAGCTTTTCATGCGGCTCAACAAATCATCAACAATGCCTGATCTCGGAAACCAGAATGAAAGTTCTCCGTCAATAGGTGTCCGCGCCAAAAACGGGGACGATCCACCAGCGAAGAAGATCAAAGTCAAGTTCGGTGCTGGTAGTTTAGCGGTGGCTTCTGCACCTCAAGCAACAACGATCACAACGACTGCGACTACGACAACACCAACGACGAGCTGTTCGACTTTATCGGAGCAGAGTAAGAAAGACGGTGATACAGGATAATATTATAGTCAGAATTGGCTTGTTGTTTTTTTTACCTGTATGTATGGGACCTACCCTCACTACATTCCTTATTTTCACTGTACAGTGCTAGACTTATCCTTCTACTCATTCGCCCTATACCAGGCCTGGTCACTACTCATGTCAACACCACAACTTATGCCCTCGTGCCCACTGTTTTTTTATCCGAATTATGTCCATTTATTTTCCTTCGGTTTTTGGTTGTTGGGCCTGTGATGTAGCTATGTAGCGTTTTCTCTCTTATAGACTCCTATTACGCACCAAACATAGTACCATCTCTGCTGAGTCGCCGCGTGTGTTCACGTTCATTCTACAATGTAATGTTTTAAATATCCCCCTTGAACCCATGGACACCGTTCCAAGTCTCCAGTTCAAACAAACCATCAAAACCGCACCGAGCTAGCCCAGCTTTGGAAGGCTTCAATCCCCTACAATTAGAGCTTCTTGGAAGCTGTCGCCGGCTTCACCCTCTGTCCATTCGATATCTTGTCAGAAGTCTTCCCTGACCCCTTCCCTAGTAAACACATCCATTTAGTTGTTTTACTCGTGGGTATATAGCGTTTCTGTATTGCCATCTACTTATTGTTGTATGAACTGTCTACCCAGGGCCGCCCAAAGCTCTCCGGCTTGACGTTTACGTCCACCTCTCAGGTGATCATAAATATTATATCTCTCGGGCCTCCCTTTTAAGACGATCGTCGAACGGTCAAGCCGACAGCAGAAGCCCATCAGTATGAATGCGCCCGCCAGCTTAAAGCAGATATGAATAAATTTTATACTGAGGAAGGGTTCCGCGGCCATCCGCTACGTGCGTTGGTTATGAAGTTTTGAACAATAAGCGTTCCAGCCACATAGTTTCCTCCGTTTAAGGTGGGGTTCACTGCGTTAGAGAACATGGTTGGTCCAGACACTGGGGACCTGTCTCGCAAAGGAGAACTTGGACTTTCGACAGCCGGGGGGGGGATGGGTTGGGTTCCCAGGAGATTGCCCCTCCAATGGAGCAGGCAAAGAGGTTATTGGATCTAAGAATGAATATACAATATGAGGATAATTCGATGAGAAAAGCAGATGCATAGATGAGAAACGCACTCTCCACTGGTCCCCGTGTTTGGAGGACAGCAAGGGGGATTAAGGCTGCATTTTCTTTGTTTTCCTTGGACGCTCTTCTTCGTTGAATCCATAAGATACAAGCGAATGCCAACGACAACACGACAACACCGCTAACAATTACCCCTCCCAGTGTTGCCCTATTCAAGCCTGCCGATTGTTGAGGGACCTGCGTTGCAGTGGGGGAAGCGGCTCCAGAGCTCGCCGCTGAAATGGAAGTGGAACCGGAAGGTGAGGTGGTAAAACCTGCACTGGGCATAGAAGCAAGATTAGCAAATGAAGGGCTGTATGTGATATAGTCCAAGGCGAATGCATGATTTAGGCATTGAGTAACACGGATAACGAGAGTGTGGTTACTGGCCGATAAATGGTCAAAAGAAACAAATGGGAAGTTAGAAACTGTGTAAACCCCGTTGACATATTCCGTTGAGTTTGTGGTAACAGGGTAGGATACAACAATGGGTGTTCCACCATCTATTGTGTATGTTGCAGCAAGAATACCGATGTTCCCCCATGCGAACAATCCATAAATTGCTGCAGACGTGCCTGATGTAGTAAAGAGTTAGCATGCGGAATACCATACCATAAAGAAAATACTGACCAGTAAATTGAAAGGTAATGCTGTCTCCTGGTGTCGTCGTCCGATGCGTACTATTTCGAAACGGAAGCCCACTGGGTATACCTCCTGGGACGAATTTGTCTGGAGTTCGAGTCCAGGTCCCTGAATAATGAACTAAAGGGTCCTCGTTGTCGACGATGACTGTCTTTCCCAATAGCGGAGAGTTTTGACCCACGGTAATAGTAGCATAGTCGAGGGATGTCCCGTCTATGCCATCTACCTTGATGGTGTGCTGGCCCTCGGACAACGTTGGGGACTGAAACCATTGGATATATGATGGAGGGGTGGGGTCCATATAAGAAGTATTATATGGGGTGCCACCGTCGATGCTGACGGTGATCGATTGTGAGAGGGTAGAGGCTGGTGTATTCCCAGTGAAAGCAATTGACGTCCCTGCAGGTGCATCATTGGAGTTGAAAAGGATGGAAGAATGTGATGTACCTCCAAAGGTTACCTCGAATGATCCAAATGGTTGAGCATTGGCAAAACCAGGGTAAGTTGCCGTTCCACCATACCAAGGGGGCTGCTCATTGACAGTCCGGTTTTGAGGACCATAAGTGAAGTCCGTAGAATTACTATCGAGAATCAGCCTGAGTAATAGTATGCTGGCCATGATACAACATGAGGATGCAGAGAGAGTTAGAGACAAAAGCGACTCAAGCATCTGCCAACCGGGTTGCTGTGGCCATGATCAGCTGGGATCTCCAAGTTCCAGACGTCGTCCCCAAAGCGGTTTCGCCTATCAACTCGAACTCCAAGGAGCTTGGAACTAGATTGACAGCAGAACTTGGTGAAATGTCTTCCTGTTTTCCCCCTTGTTTCTGATTCTGCGCTCTCTACACCATCAGACCGATGTCAACTTACTGTGCCAAATTAGCTTAAATCAGTTTCCGGCTGAGTTGTCAATCAATGGAGCCACAGAAGATGACAGGTCCATGGCTGATTGGGGTGTGAGTAAGAGACAGGATGGAGATGGAGATGGTTGGATGACATCAACGGGGATTTGGAAGGCCGGGTAGCAATCGTTGTCTGAAGCGGCGACGGCGGTTGAGGAGATGCTGGCGGAGCTTTATGTTCGACCGGGTGCTGCGTTTACTTGCATTTCAACAACCCCATCTACCATCTATGCAGGAGCAGAAGACGTAACAGTGGGTGTTGACAAGTCCACATCCATGTCCGTGGCTTATTGGTGCTGCATTTTCCAACTTTGTGTCCTGGGCCTTCAGAGAAGGATTTTCAGTGTAGGTGCTGAAATACTGACGTTAACGTCGACGACAGTGTTGGCAGATATGGGGCTTCTGCTTGAAAGGCAGAAAAGGTCGGGGGACTGGCAGATCTTTCCATTAACTAAAGATGGATGCATGTAAGTGTCGAATGGTCCCTGGGGGCACTCCATATGTATGGGTCTGCGAATTCGGATGGGATCTGAGGATGAGGTTGCTGCTGCAGTCTGCAGCTGTGGCTGTGGCTGCGATGGACGCCATGAAAGCGGCCTCGGAAACGGAAAGGCGGGCGCAGGCTTCGATTCATAGAGTTCAGAGGGCAAGAACGACAGGGACGGTGGTGCTGGTTGGGGATGAGAGAAAATAAAACTCTCTAAACCTTTTCCTGTGCATCCACTTTGTTTTGATCAAGGTGCGCATCTGGCCGCCGCGGACGGTTTTGACCCAATCATTCAGATTCTACATCTACTTATTGTCACTCATCATGGAAACATGGAAAATAATCGTATGCGAATATGATAATACACGTCATCTAATAGATAGATAGATATTCAACAGGTCGAGTGAGCGAGAGCTAGGACAACATTCGTAAAAAAAAAAAAAGAAAAGTAAAAAAAAAGTAACGCACATAAAATTGGATGGGCCCTTTATGATGATGAGGGAAAAGTATGTAATAAAAAGCACACACATGGAAATATACAGGAAAAAGTAAGGTAAGGTATACGAATAAACGGAAACGCAATAAGGGGAAAGGGAATGAAAAAAAGGAGTAGAATTCAGTCAAGGATTAGGACAAGGAACCAAACAAGACGAAAAGTGAGGTGGTATGTAATGCACTCATTGGATGGATGGGATGGGATTATTATCAAACGTGTATATATGATCATGAATAAAATGGGGAAATAGGGAGGTGGAAAAAAATGTATAATGACTGGGCATGGGGTGCGGGGGTTGGGGGAAGTGTTCATTGTAGATGATGGTGAGAATGAGGGAAAAAGGAAGACGTTCAAATGCAGTGCATAGATAAAATAGTGGCTCGGACGTGGGAGTGGTGGTAGATGGTTGCTTTGCTTTGCTTCGATATAAAAATAAATAGAAAAAAGTGAGTAGGATAACAAACAACAACTAAAATGAACATGTCCAGAAAAATAAAAATAAAACAAACGAGGAAGGAAAAAAAGAAAAGGGAAAACACAGCAAAAGATTAAAAGAGAAAACAGGGGCAAAGGAAACAAGCAAAAATAAAGACGATGATGATGCTGAGATGGATATGATGCAAGTAATTTCTTCAAATATAGGGAGAGGGATGTCCAATGGAGCGTGTTACTTCTTGGGGTTGCATAATAGGAGTAAGATGTTACGCCAATGGATGGATGACATAAAAGGGGCAAGTCATCGTCGTCGTTGGATGTAGTGAATACATGGATATTGCATTGTTTTGCGATTTGCGATTGCGGTATTCGTAAAGTCATGCAAAGAAAAGATATGCGTTTGCGGGGGGTGAGTTCAATTGCATTAATGGGTTGCTTGGTTGGTGCATTATGCTGGTTTGGAATGGGGGATGGATGGATGTCTTGCGCGATGTCGATGATGGGAAAAAAAGCATTACGTGGACAAAGAGAAAAATGATGATAGAGATGGAGAGCAGAGGACGAATAGGGCGAGGCGTGTACAAAAAAAGCAATGCAATCCACGCCACACGACCGACCAGCCCTCCAACCCGTCTAAGAAAATTATCGGTGGGAAAAAGGCAAAGCCGACGTCGACGACGATGAAAATAATATAGAAAATGAACAGGCAACCCACAAATGAACAAAACTAATCATCAGACTGTTGCTGGTGCTGATGCTGTTGTTGTTGATGGTGTTGCTGCTGCTGTTCACCGGGTATATGTTGAGGATGACCACCCCCAAATCCACTCTCACCACCGCCAGTGCCGCCCGAAGTAAACGGCACCCCAAACGGCGAAAACGCCGTCGAATACCCAGCACCAAATATCCCATTGGCCATCGCTGCAGAAGAACGCGGCACAAACGCACTCGATGCCCCAGTCAGTGGCGTCGACGTCATTCCTGGAGGCGAGGTTGTGTAAAACCTCGGTGGCGGAGAGGGGAAGTACCCACTGCTGCCCCCATTCGGCAACGCATTATTACTGCTGCCGCCATTATTGTTGTTGGGACCAGCGCCGAAAGCCTGCGCCTGCGTCTGAGAGAGAGAAGATGCAAACGTCGGTGAGAGAGCTGAGTCTCGCCTGAGAATCGAGGTAGGCACTTGTACGCGATGATGATGACTCGGATGGTGACCAGCAAAGTCATCCGCCAGTCGCGGGTGCGAGTGAAACGTATCTTGCCCGGTTGACGACACCGACGCCGGCGGCGGTGGTTGGGAGTAATGCTGCATCATAGATGGGACCTGCTGCTGCTGTTGTTGAAACTGAGCATGGTGCAGTGTCTGTACAAGCTGCTGTTGTTGCTGCAGCGTCGGTCCACCATTGCTACCCCCGGCACTCGTCGGTGTACGCACGCCCAAGGGGTTCTTGCTGTACGACAACCGAATCCCATTCTTCACAACCCCGCGTAGTGTGTTCCCAGACATTTCCGACATGGCTTTCGCTGCAAAGTGTACGTCCTCAAACTATGTAAAGAAGAAATGTCAATATTTATGTCATAAAGAAAGGAAAAAAAAAAGACAGAATACACACCTCGACGAAACACATTGGCCCATTCGCCTTGTGCCTGAAACAAAGTTTGCGATAGCCAGGGCGAGCAGAGAATACCTCGCGAAGGACGTCCTCGAGGTGATCGGCCGGGAACCCGATGGGAGGTGGCGACGTCGGCAGATTTCCCACATACAGCGTGTTGATCTGGATAACAAAAAAAAAACATGACAAGGTGATAAGCAACCATTTTTTCCCTTCGACACTCCACAAAAAAGTAACAATAGACGTAAAGTTGGGAGGAAACGGTCGACATAAAAAGGAGAGAATAAACACTCACAGGAGGGTTCTGATCCACCGTGCCTCTCAACGCTCCCGACCCACCACCACCCACACTTATGGCACTCGTCAGACTGGTAGTGCTACTACTACCCCCTGAGCTCCCACCAGACGTAGGCGACGGTAACTGCGGAGACGCATTTCCACCGTTATTACTACTACTGCTCGTGCTACTGCTGGGTACCGACGCCACGCCTGATGCATCTCCAACGCCGTTCCCAGCAAACGCTGACTGATGTCTGGACAAGGTCATCGAGGATGACGATGATGCGGACGGCGGAGCATTTGCATTTGCATTAAGGTTCGGACTTGTCCCATTCGTGTTGGTGTTCAACATCCCCAAACGCGCAGCGCCAGAACCAACGTAGCCAACGGGATTCGTCGACGAAGTCGGGTCACCGTTGCTTTCGCCCGATTCGCTCTGCGTACTCCGGTACTGCTGCTGTTGCTGGTATTGCATATACGCCTCCCGCTCCCTCTGCTGCTGCTGTTGATGCAACATCTGCTGCTGGTGCATGTGCAGATGCTGATACTGGTTCTGATAACTCTGGCTTTGCACTTGTGGTGATGGTTGAGGGGTCTGGTGATAGCCATATTGATTGGAGTATTGCTGTTGATGGAGTCCAAGATGCTGGTGTGAGGATGAAGGCCCGTTCATCCCCAAATTTGGGCCCAAGGAGAAGGAAGAGGGAGGTTGTGGTGGGGGTGGCGACGTCGATCTCTCGCTACCCGTTCTTGTTCTCGCCG
>Ga0307509_10001365_pt1 | contig 41310 bp, 61 predicted proteins | sample 10_EM_MG_FD_202245 | JGI IMG/M metagenome (GOLD analysis project Ga0307509, IMG submission 202245) | Populus trichocarpa ectomycorrhiza microbial communities from riparian zone in the Pacific Northwest, United States - 10_EM | ecosystem: Host-associated > Plants > Roots > Unclassified | place...
CACCCGGTGTTCGGCTCGACCTGGTACTTCGCCTCGAACTTGACGATCTCGCAGACGTCCATGGCCTACCTGCCGGCCCTTCCACCGAACGCGTCGGGCTCTCCCGTCGGCTCCGCCGGTGCAGCGGCGGCCGGCCCGAGCGCTTCGCGTAGTGCAGCGACAGCATTGCCCACCTCTTCCTCGTCGAGCGGCTCTGCATGCTCATGCGACCACTTCAGGTAGTACCGCCACGTCGAGCACAGCTCCTCGGCCGCTCGCCGCAGGGCTGGCGTCTCGTCTCTCACGGGCGCCGCCGTACCTGTCGCGCTCGTCCAGCCCGTGAATGTGGTGCCGGTCGCGTCCTCACCCAGGCCGACGGCGGGCGCCGGTGCAGCGGGTTCGATGGCCGCGAGGATGTCGTAGGCTTGTCGCAGCGTGCCACGTAGCTCGTCGGCACACTCAGCCCAGTTGCCCATGTTGCGCTCGCGTGACCAGCCAGCACGCAACACCCTCATCGCTTTTGCGACGTGGTCCTGGTCGGAGGCCCTATCGGCGGGCGCCGGTGCAGCGGAGGGGTGGGCTCCGAACTCGCCTCGCTCGATTGAGTCGGCGAGACCGCGCTGGTCGTCGAACTCCTCTGCTCCGCCGTCACGAATAGCTGCGGCGATGCCGCACCGAACGCGTCGCTCGACATCGTCGGCCCGCCCTTCTCTCGTAGCGGGGGCCGCCGCACTGGGAGGGTAGCCGCGTTCGGCTCTGGCCATCTCCTCGTACTCGTTCGGCTCGTCATCGGGCATGGGTCACCTCCGGGTGCTGCGTTGCTCGCAGGTCTTTCGTTGCGGGTTTGCGGTTGAGCCACATGCGCCAGCGGCGTTTCGGCCCCTCGGGCTGGTCCCGGCGCCGGCCAGGGCGTGACCCCTCGCGCCCCTCGCCGTGTGTCGGCTGGATGCCCTCGTCGATCCATCCTGCCGCACGCAGCGACACGCCGGACTCTTCTGGAAGCGTGAAGGTCTGAATGCTGTCGAAGCCCATCGCATCGGCCGCGCGAGCACAGCGCGAGTAGAGGAAGCTGCACGCGTTGCGGTGACCGTTCGTCGAGACGCGAGACACCTCGGCGATGCGGTACTGGTCGGTGTTCCTGGCACGCGGGCGAGCAACGACGCCGATGCCGACGATTTCGGAGCCGCTCACAGCACCGATGGCGAACCGGAAGCCCTGCACGCGCTTGTGGTGGCGGTGCCAGCGGCGGATGCCTTCGTTCGCCTGGTCTCGCGTGAGCGGCATCGCGGCCAGATGACTGCCCCTACCCACGCTCGCGGCCCCCCTCTGGTGTAGCGGGGGCCGCCGCGTGCTCGCTCTTGCAGTCATCGTCCCGGCCGATGCAGTCCAGCGAATGCTCGCTCGGACGCCACGCCGCCGACTGCATTCCACCGCCGCAGAATCGGCAGTACCCGCGCTTGTTGCGGAGCGTCGCGACAGGCAGCGCGAACGGTTCGGGCTCCGCTTCGGGCCCCTCTGGTGTAACGGGGGCCGGGGTACGGTCGGTCGGGTCTTGAATGCTCACAAGTGCACCATCCTTCCGCGCCGTGCCAGGTCCTCCAGGTCGTCGGCAGCCTGCTCCTCGACCCACGCAGCTTCACCCTCATCGAGGCCGTACTCCTGCGCGATATCCTCGACCGCGGCTCGCAGGGCCACTCCGTACGACACCCGCTCGACCACGACGACCACCGGGTCCCGCCGACGGCCGCACCCACAGGCGCAGTCACAGGGGCCGTGGGGAGTCTCCTCACCGGCGGCGGGAGCAGAGCCGAAAGAGGCAGGGACGCTGCCATCGGACGCGTTCGCACAACGCCCACTCTGCTCATCCGCCGCCGGGTTGGAGACTTCGACGTCAGGGCATTTCCCCACCGGAGCGATGCTCCCGATAGGCGTGCGCCCGCATGCTGCACCTCCTTCATTCGTGTATGCGCGCTGCACGTGCCCGCTCAGCACGGGGCCGATGAGGGCCTCGCACGCTGCGTCGGCCTCCGCATCGGAGACGACCGCATCCTCGAGGATCGCCCTCGCTCGAGCGATCGCAGCGTCGGCCTTCGCGACGTGCTCCCGGCACTCGCGGCCGAGCTCGGCGATCTGCTCGTGGCTGAGCAGGACGGTGCCGGTGACGAGGGCGATGCGCTCAGCCACGGGTCACCTCCGACGCGAGCAGCCGAGCGACGGCGCGGCCGAGGTCGGTGGGCTTGACGTGCCACCGCTCGGGGTCTTGCATGAAGTGCTCACCACGCATGTATCCGTTGTCGGTGAGCACCACGAGCCCGCGGGCGTCGAGCCACTTCGCGGCACGGACGTCGCAGCGCCACACAAACGTGCCGCCAGTGCGAACGATACGGACGAGTACCAGCTCGCGCGCGGCCGTCAGCGTCGCCAGCAGCGCTCGCGCTTGCTCTTCGAGTGAGCGCGCGGAATCGGAAGTCGTAGCCGTGTCGGTCATCTCTCTCCTGCCCCGGTTGCAGCGGGGTCCCGTTGCCGGGCGTCTCTGTTGTTTCTACATCGATCGGTGTTCTCGTCAAGGCCCATTACGGGACTGCTTGCGGAACGGCCCTCGCGGGGGCATGTTCGCAGAGCCGGCGGTGCTCATCTCCCGCGGGCCGAGCCCCTCTGTTGCAGGTCGGGCTCCAGCGGCCTCCGGTGCGAAAGTGCTGGGGGCCGTTGTCGATCGCGCAGCGCGATTCCAACGCGTTGTCATTCTTGCCAATATATGGGAGACCGAACGGTCAGTCTCCAGTCTGTTGGAAATCCGGTCATTCCCTTGTCATTCTGTGTCACAAAATCCTCCGAGTGCGTCTGCGCTGTTAACTTCGATCAGGATGTCCTGCTCGGAGGCGCTGGCCTGTAGCTAGACGAGGCGGAGCCGAGTCCCGGAGGGAGCGGAGCGAGCGGAGGCCGAACCAGCTACGATCTGTGATCGCTAGATCTCGCGCGCGACCCGAGCGAAAATGACGATCCGGTACAAGACCCGCTCGGGCCTGGTCCGCCGCTCACCCTGGGCAGCCGCCGACGTCCGATCTGGCCGGTGGGACGCCTACCTGCGGTGGGCCAGGAGAGAGGTCGACTTGCCGGTCAAGCTGTCGTTCCTGCGCGGGTTCGGCCGGTAGCGCTTGCACGCTGACTCGGGCTTTGTCACGTTCAAGGGTGAGAGGCCCGCATGTACCGAGGCAACGTCTTCATTGACACCCGCCCGCGCCGCAACCTGAGCACGCTGGAGATGCGCGAGTTCTGGCGCCATGCCGAGGAGACCGCGGCCGAGGTCGACTCATGGCCCGAGTGGAAGCGGGCGGGGATCGACATCGCAACCGAACGCAAGGAGCCACGCCGATGACGGAGCCGAAGACGCTGGACGAGGCGATCGAGATCGTCATGCAAGGTGTCCGACGGGGCGTAGTCGCATTCACGCAGCACATGGCCTGCGGGGAGACATGCCCGACGGACTGGGAGTGCGGGGAGAAAAGCAAGTGCCTGAAGCCTGAGCGGCTGGCCCTCACGTGTACGCGAAGGCGAGGCCGTGGGCTACTACGATAAGCAGGCGGAGCGAGTCGCGAAGGCATGCGCCGAACTGGATGCGGCCGCGCTCGAAGTCGTGCTCGTGTGGCCACGCGGAGAGCCGCCGCAGCTCGGACGAAGGCCGAAGGCAAAACAGCCTGCTACTTCGGAAGTCACCTCACACTACGCGCGTAGCTCTGCCCACGCCAGGCCCGACACGCGCGAACCTGGCCGCACCGTGGAGCTCGAGCTCGGCGAGTCGCCGCGATCGCGCTGACCAGCGGGACGTCGATCGACCAGGCCGGCGCCCAGCTCGGGAGGTGCTCGGCCGTGAAGGCCCACACCATGCCGTGAGGCCCGCGGGTCCCGTTGCCCTCGCCCAGGGAGCGCTCCATCCACGCGTCGCCTTGGTGCACACCCACGAGGCCCACCGGGCAGCCTGACTCCCTGACGCACACGCGCTCCAGCCACGGGCCTCCGACGAGCAGGGAGGCCAGCCTGGCATCGAGGAGCAAGCGCAGGGCGAGGAGCAGCACGCTACTCCCCTCGCAGAAGCCGACGTCGCCGGGTCGGAGGAGCGGACAGCTGGGTGGTTGAGTCGTCCGGGCCTGCGATATCGCCCAGGTCCAGCACCCCGGTATCCCCAAGGGCCAGGTGGTCTCGCACTGCCTTGGCTCGCCGCTGAAGCTGCTCCCTCGATGCGTCCATCGCCGTCGCGAGGACCGGCAGGTCACCCAGGCCGCGGGAGTCAGCGACGCGCTCGAGCCATTCGAGGTGAGCGTCCAGGTCGGCGAGCAGGAGCTCGAGCGGGTCGATGTCGGTCACCGGCTCTCCCCTGGCCCAGTGTCCGACGTGGGCCGCGGCGTCCGGCCGCGCAGGGGCTGGTGCCGCCCCGACGGCGGCCGGAGTTGCTCGACAGGCGTCAGGTCGGACGAGAGGACTTGCTCGATCTTGCCCAGCCGGACCTCGGTGTCCTGGAACCGATCGGCGTCATCGTGTCGGTGCTCCGTGGCCGCGTCCTCGTGCTTGTCGAGCCGCTTGACGATTGACCGGAGCGCCTCGGCCATCGTCCCGAGCCGACTCATGATCGTCGCGTAGGCGGCCCCGCCTGCGGCCGCGGTGACGAGCAGGGTCGCGACCACCCCGACGGCGAGAGTCCCGGAGGACAGGTCGACGGCCTCGGCGATCACCGGGGCAGCGCCTCGTTGGACGGCGACTCGGCCCACGCCTTGGCGACCTCGGCCGCCTTCGGACTGGGCAGGCTCAGGTGGTGCGCGGCGTCGACCAGGCCCTGCGCTCCGAGGTAGACCATCACCAACTCGGCCACCATCGTCCAGTCCCCGGCCATGCCAGCGGTGATGCACGCGGCCACAGTGGCCCACAGCTTCTTCGAGGTGAGGGCTTCCCGGAGCTTCGCCATGGGGTCGAGGCTGACACGATTCGCATGCTCGACGCAACCAGTAGTTGCAAACTACCCTCATCTGTGCTCACACTGCGGACAGGTGCTTGACGTGGCCAAGGAACGCGACCGGGAGTGCCGACACGGCACCGCAGGGGCCCGCCATGAGCCGGCCCTGTGCTCGGTATGCTCCTGGGGCTTGGCCTACGTCCCGAACCATCGCCGCGTCATGGACGGCCGAGAGGGCGACATCATCGCGGCCGTCTACCTGCAGCACGGCTACACGGTCGAGCGCTTCGCAGCTCCGCGTGTCGAGCCGGCCAACCCGTCGAAGTCATGTGGCAATCCGTTCAAGTGGAACGCCCCGCGAGGCCGCACATGAGCGACCCGGCGCAGGACATGCAATCGCGCGCACGCTACCTGGCGATGGCCCAGGGCAGCAACACGCAGGTTGCAGCGGGCCTGGTGGTCGACTTCGGCTTGGCTTACGCGAGCGCTCTGGAGTTCGTCGGCGGCATGTCCGAAGAGCTACAGACCATGCGCTGGGCTGGCCAGATGCTTGCGAAGGAGCGGGACTACCGGCTCATGCTCGGCGAAGACCTGGGCAAGGTCCACGGTGCCCACCTGGCGGCTCAAGAGCGGTTCGGCCGGGCCTACCTGGGCCTCGGAGAGCGCGAAGAGGTTGCCAAGCTGGTCGAGGAAGCCCAGCGCAAGCTCGCGAAGAGCGGGCGGAAGCTGCAGGTGGCCGGATGAGTCCTGGCGAGCGAGCGCTGTTCTGCGCCTGCATGGGCCGCATGCCTGACTCCGACGAGGATCTGCGCATGGCATTGGAACGCGTCACGGACTTCGTGCAGGCGGTGAAGGCGAAGCAGCCTGAAGCCCTCGCCGTGGTCGATGCGTTCGTGCAGGACTTCGGCCTGACCGAAAAGGGCGAAACCGCGGAGATAACCAGCGAGAAGCCCTCATCCAGCGAGGTCAAGCCATCGTGACTCCCCTCGCCGAGATGGCGCTGTCGCTGGCCCTCGAAGCCCACGCTGTCGAAGCAGCCCGCATCGAGGACGTCCGGCCCACCGTGGACGTCCGGGCCTACCTCTCGCCAGCCCAGCAGCGGATGTTCGACTGCGACGCCTCGGTAGCAGCTGCGAACGCCGGCCGCCGTGGAGGCAAGACGGTCGAGGGCGCGTGCGAGCTCATCGAGCCGGCCCGCACCTTCCCGAACAGCCTCTGCGTCTACCTCTCGCTGACCAGCCGGAGCGCGCGACGGATCATGTGGCCTGTCCTCAAGGAGACCCTGCGGGGCCTCCACATGGAGGACGTGCGGCTCAACGAACACACGATGGAGGCGACCTTCCCCAACGGGTCGATCATCGTCCTGGCGGGCACCGACGACCTGCGCACGATCGAGAGCTGGCGCGGGACCAAGCTACGCGTGGTGGTCGTCGACGAGGCCGGGAGCCAGCCCGTGTTCCTCGAGTACCTGCTGTGGGACATTCTCAAGCCGGCGCTGTCGGACCTGCGCGGCAAGCTGCGGGTGATCGGTACGCCTTCACCGCGGATGACGGGCCACTGGTTCGACATGACCGGTGAGCAGTCAAGCATGGGGATCCCCGTGTTCCGCTGGACGATGCTCGACAACCCGCACTTCCCGGACCCGGAAGGCTACCTCGCCAGCGTCCTGGCCGAACGAGGTTGGACAGCCGACCACCCGACCTACCGTCGCGAGTACCACGCCGAGTGGTGTGACGACCCGGGCGCCTTGGTCTACCCGTTCGACCTGCACCGCAACCAGGTCTCGAGTTTGCCGACGGTGAGCCCGAACGGCCTACCGCTCCGCGAGGCGGACTGGCGCCACACGATCGGCGCCGACGTCGGTGTCGTCGATGCGTGCGCCTTCTCGGTGACCGCATGCCACCCACTGTTGACCGACGATTACATCGTGTTCGTCGAGAAGCGCACGGGCATGCTGACGGATCAGTTCCGCAAGCGCCTCGTCGAGATCCGCGACTTGTACAAGCCTGCCCGTCGGCCCCGTGTCGACACGGGCGGCATGGGCAAGGTGTATGCGGAAGACTGCACGCGTCGAGGCGTCGCCGTCGAGCCGGCCGAGAAGCGCGAGAAGGAAGCGAACATCCGCCTCTTCCGCGACAGGCTGCTCGCCGGCCGGACCAAGGTGCTCGAGGGCAAGTGCGACCCGCTGCTCGACGAGTGGGCGTCGCTTGGGTGGGACGCTGATCGCCGATTGCCCAGCGACGACCACGACGACCACGCAGCCGACGCGACGCTGTACTCGTGGCGCGACCTACAGCACTACCGCGAGGCCGATGCTCCGCGCGCGCTCACTCCGGCCGAGCGACTCGCCGCCGAAGAGCAAGCCTGGATCGACGCCCGCCTGAAGTCCTCCAGCCGCACCACCCACTATACCGACCGAAGCCGCGCTGCTTCGGCGAGGAGATGAGCCATGGCGAAGAGCAAGCCAAAACCGAAGCCGCGTCCCAAGCCGAAGGGCGGAGGCTACGTCTGCTGATGGACTTGGCGATCCGCCCGCTGCAGGCTGACGAGCATGTCCTCGTCGCCGACTCGTGGACCCGCTCCACGGTGGCCCCGCGTCAAGGCGAGGACACTCGCAGTGGCATGCGCTACGTCTGTCGCGTCGGCCTAGAGGGGACCAACGTCCGGATCCTGGGCTGGGCATGGTTCGACATGCACCGCGCGTGGGTCCATCGCTTCCTTGCGGACCCGGCGTCCGTGGTGCTGGTCGCCGTCCTGCCGCAGAAGCCGAGCGAAGCCCTGGGCTGGGTTGCCCTGACGCCCCCATGCGAGCAGCCGCTGGTGGTCCACTACTGCTACACGATCTGCCCGAGTCGTCGCCGAGGCGTTGCCGCTGCGCTCATGCGCGCCGCCTACGATAGACGTGACGGCCGCAAGCCCCGCTATTCGCACTCCGGCCACCTCGGCCAGATGCTGATCGACAAGGTCGAAGCCGAACACCGAACGGCAGCGCCGATGCGCTCCGAGGCCGTCATGCGCTGACGATCCGCTACAAGACGCGCGCTTCATTCGCCGCCGGTGTCCATGAGTCGATCGCCGACGTCGTCCGCCCGGCGGTGATGCGTGGTGAATACGACGATCAGCTTGGGTGGTGGTGCGCGAGTGTCGACCTGCCGAGCTACGTGCCGAGCTACCTCGATCGGAGGCTCGCATGAGCACCGAGTACAAGCGCGACCAGCGTTGGTGGCGGGCCGAAGATGACGTCCACGAGCCCCTCGTTGCCCTCGTGTCGTCGATCATCAACGACGGCGGATCGGCTCGGCGCACGTGGCTCGAGGCCATGCGCTCGGTCTACCTGGACGAGCCGCTCGAAGCCCAGCAGCGCCTCGCGTTCGAGGACATCGGCTACGAGTGGCCCGAGGTTCGTACGCCCTGGCCGGCCCTGCGCTGCGGCGTCGATGCGGTCCACAGCAAGATCGCCAAGACCCATCCTCGAGGGTTGGTCGAGACGATCGACGGCGACTGGGGCATGCAGTGCCGCGCCGAGGCGCAAACCGCATGGCTCGACGGGATGATGAGCGAGCTCGGCGTCGACGAGATCGGCGAGCGCTGCTTCCTCGACGCCCTGATCAGCGGCACCGGCTCCGTGTGGGTCGGCCAGAAGCACGGACGCCCGTGCATCGAGCGCGTGAAGGCCCGCGACATGTTCGTGGACCCGCTCGAGGAGGCGAACGACTGCATCCGCTCCCGCTACCGCGCCCGACCGATGGACGTCGACGTCCTGTGCGAGACGTTCCCGAAGAAGGCCGAGGAGATCCGCAAGGCCAAGCGCATGGAGCCCACCGGCGAGCACGTCACACAGGGCGAAACGAGCGACATGATCCTCGCCTTCGAAGCCTGGCGCCTCGCCGACGGGCCGAAGGCGAAGGGGCGCCACGTCATCGCGATCGACGGCGTGACGCTACTCGACGACAGGACGTGGAAGGGCAAGCGCTTCCCGTTCTCCGACGTGCACTGGTCGCATGACCCGGATCGCTTCTGGGGAATCGGCCTCGTCGAGCAGATGCTGCAGCCGCAGGGCGAGCTCAACGACATCGCCAAGACCAACAGCAACGCCCGACATCTCCTCGTCCCGCAACTTCACGTCGAGAGCGACGGCAGCGGCCACGGGATCCAGGTCGAGCAGCTCAACAACGACGTCGGCTATGTCTACGTACGCGCGCAAGGAACGCAGCCGCCGACTCTGCTCGACCCGGGCTCGATCCATTTCTCGATGGCCCAGCTCGAGGAGCTCTACATCCAACGAGTGTGGAACCTGGCCGGGATCAACCGACTCGACACGCAGTCCGAGAAGCCGGCCGGCCTGAACTCCGGCAAGGCGATCCAGAATTTCGCCGACGTCACGTCCGAGCGCTTCGCCGTCGCAAACCGTTCGTGGGAGCGGTTCTTCATCGACATTTGCGAGCTACTCCGCGAAGTCGCTGACGAGATCTGCGCCACCGAATCCGAGGAGACCAAGCTCGAGGTGATGGGCGGCAAGGACCAACTCGAGTCGATCGCCTACTCCGACATCGTGATGGGCGACCACCCGAGCCGGATCCGCGTGTTCCCGGTCTCCAAGCTCAGTGACAGCATCAGCGCGAAGATCGACGAGGTCGAGCGCATGGTGAACGCGCAGATGATCCCGGACATGGACGAGGCGCGGGAGCTGATGGACATCCCGGACCTGAAGCGGTTCAACACGATCGCCTCCGCGGGCCGCCGACTGGTCCGCAAGATCATCGACAAGGCGCTCAAGAAGGGCGAGGCGACGTCGCCCAACCCGTACATGCCGCTGGCCTACCTGGTCCGCTACGGCACGCTCTCCGCCGACTTGGCGCAGGAGCAGAACGCCCCGGACGATCACGTGCAGTGCCTGCGCGACATCGTCCAAGCGGCGATCGAGATGAAGCAGGGCCTCGAAGCCGAGCAAGCCGCGAAGACAGCCGCCGCAGCTCCGCCGCCGATGGCCCCACCGATGCCGATGCCACCGACGGGTGGCCCGATGCCCGCCCCACCGATGGGCCCACCACCGATGCCGGGACTCGCCGTGGTCCCGCCGCCAGGAGCCTGACCGATGAGCGACTCAGCAGCCGCAGCCGAATCCCCCGTCACGACGTCCACGCAGGACCAAGCCGTAGCCCTGCTCCGTGGTGCCAACGCCGATCCTCCCGTTGCACCGTCGGAGCCGACCGAGACGCCGGCCGCTCCACCGGCACCCGAAGCCCCCGCCGAAGCGCCTGCACCGGACGACGTCGCGGAGCTGATCACCCAGCTCGAAGCACGCGCGGCTCAGCGTGCAGCGAAGCAACAGCCGGACACGGCCGCCCTCCTCGCCAAGATCGACGCGCTCGAAGCCCGACTCGCACAGCCCACCGCTCCCGTTCACCACGACTTCGCCGCGCTTGTGCGAGAGCACGGCCACGTCAAAGCCCTGGAGATCGTCGGCCTCGACCCGCTCGAGTACTTCGACAAGTTCAAGCAAGTCGCCCGCGACCCTGCGGCACTCGATCGCGCTCGGGCACAACGTGCCGAGGCCGATCGGCTTGCGAAGCTGGAAGAGCAACTCGGCAAACAAGGCAAGACGATCGAGGAATGGCACGCGGCCGAAGCCGCGAAGGCCGAAGCCGCGCAGTGGTCCGCCTACGTCAGCATGGTCGGCACCGTCGACCCGATCCTCGCCAAGCTTCCACGCAACGACATCGTTGCGGCGACGCAGCGAAAGATCGCGCAGATTCACGAGCAGTACGGGCCCGAAGCTGCGGGCCAGATCACCGATGCCCAGCTCGCGAAGCTGGTCGCGAAAGACTACAGGTCATTGAGAGACCTGCTCGCTGGGATCGAGCCCAGCGCAGTACCAACACCGCAAGTGCCCGCGATCGATGGGGCGAGACAGCCGGCAACGGCAACCCTCTCCAACGACCTCGCGTCGCAGGCATCGGGACAGACGCGCGTCCTCAACGAAGAGGAACGCACGGAGGCAGCGATCGCGCTGCTCAAGCGAGCCCAAGGCTAACGCACGAGGTCGTCCCATCGGACGACAATGACCGCAGACGCAACATCTCTCGCAGCCGCAATCAAGGTGATGTACCCGCAGCGGGCAATCAAGGAGGCCTACCTCCGCGAGTGCCCGACCTTCGGGATGATCAAGCACTCCACCCGCTGGAAGGGCAACCCGATGCACATCGCGTTGGCCCTCACCGGCACGCCGGGCTCGCACACGTTCGCCAACGCCCTGACCAACAGTGGCCAGGTGGTGAACCGCGGGTTCGACGTCACCATCGTGCGCGACTACAACGTCGTGCAGATCCAGACCGAGACGATCCGCATGACGTCCGGCGAGGAGGGAGCCCTCGTCGCCGGCATCAAGCAGCAGGCTGACGGCGCTCTGTACACGCAGAAGAAGACGCTCGGCGTCGACTTCTTCCGCTCGGGCACAGGCTCGCGCGGCCGGATCGCTTCCGGCGCGGATACGGTGACGCTCACGCTCACGGATCCGTTCGACGCGTACAACTTCGAGGTCGGCGACGTCCTCGTGAGCAACGACGGCGACGACGCGACCACCCCGAGCACCAACGCGGGGACGATCAGCGCGATCGACTACGACGCCGGCACGCTGACCGCGGCGGCTCAGTGGCATGCGGACTTCGACACGAACGACTACCTCTTCCGCGACGGCGACGTGGGCCTCTCCATGGCCGGCCTCGCGGCGTGGGTTCCGTCCTCGGCTCCGGCTGCGACGGCGTTCTTCGGCCTCGACCGGACCACGAGCACTCGCTTGTCCGGCGTTCGGTACGACTACACCGTGGCCGGTGACGGCACGATGGAGCGGTACCTCATCAACCTCGTGACCCGCGTCTGCCGTCTCGGCGGCAACCCGGACATGATCGTGATGAGCCCGATCCGCTGGGGCAACTTCGAGAACGAGCTCGGCGACAAGGCTCGCTACGATCGGGTGACGTCGACCTCGGATGCGTCCGTCGGCTTCGACGTGATCACGATCATGGGGCCGCGCGGCAAGGTGAAGGTGTTGGCGGACCCGTACTGCCCGCACAACCGCGTGTACGCGCTCACCACGAGCACCTTCTGCTTCTACACGCTCGGCGACATGGGCTGGCTCGACGACGACGGCAAGGGCCAGTGGCTGCGCCAGTACAACGCCGACGCGCTCCAGGCTCGCCTGGGCTGGTATGGCAACCTGACCTGCGAGTTCCCCGGGGCCAACGGCACGGGAAGCGTCGCCCTGCTCAACGCCTGATCGGACGACTGACCGACCATGGCACGCGCACGCACCTTGCTCGAGCTCCGTACCGAGGTGCGTGCGCTGACCGATACCGTCGACGACGAGCACGCCTCGGACGCGATCGTCAACGTGTGGATCAACCAGGGGATCGCCGAGCTGTGGCGCAAGCTCGTGCTCGTCGGTGCCTACCGCTACGCGCTGCAGGAGACGATCGCGACCACGGCGGGAACGTTCTCCTACGATCTGGAGGACGACTTCCTGTCGATCCTCTCGGTGTGGCGCGTCGTCGGAACGCAGCGGCTGCCGTTGCAGAACGTCAACCCAGTGGAAGCGCCGTACCGCAGCAGCGACACGCGCAACACCAACGGTCTGCCGCGCTACTGGATCCCCGGTGGCGGCCTCGACGGGTCCGGGACGGCGATCTACTTCGACCCGGACCCGGGCACGTACACCTACGGGTACTGGTACATCCAGACGGCGCAGAATCTCGCGGCGGATGACGACACGTTCGACGGGATCTGCGGCTTCGAGGATTGGGTGGTGCTCTACGCTGCCCTGCGAGTGTTCATTCGACAGCAAGATCCGGAGCAAGCCGGGATCGTGCAGGAGATGGCGCGGATCGAATCGTCGATCATGGCGTCTGCTGCTCGCCGCGACGTGGGACACGCCCCACGGATCGCCGATGTGCGTCCCCGGCGTGGTGCCTTCCGAGGCTACCGCTAGCGCATACGTGCGCCGCAGAAACGCAGCACTCCCACCATGGCCAACAGCACTTTTCCGCTCCGAATCGGAGCACGCAACGGCAGCAACCCCGGGGTGATCCGCTCACTCAAGGGTAACCGGATCCCGCACTCCTTCGTGGGCGGATTCGACTGGGTCCTGAAGTTCGACATCCTGCTCGCGGGCACGCTCTCCGCGGCGACGTCGCAGGAGTTCGACCTGCACACCTACCAGCTCGCCAACCCGAGCGCGCTGGGGTCCGGGTGCCTGTTCCCGGCGAACGTCAAGATCACCGGTTCGACGCTCTACATCGTCGAGCTGTTCTCCGGCGGAGCGGTCTCGGCATGTACGCTGGAGTTCGGCGACGCGGGAGATCCGAACGGCCTGCACACGGCCGTCGACGTCTTCACCGGCAGTGCGCTCGGCTACCGAGCGAACACGACCGCGGCGGCCGAGTACGGCAAGCACTTCGAGGCGGCCTTCGTGCCTTCGGTGACGATTCGGACGACCACGGCGAACGTCAACACCCTCACCGCCGGTGAGTTCTGGATCGGCTTGGACTTCGAGCCGGTCCCGGGGGTGAGCTGATGGCCAACTCCAGCTTCTACGCCATGGTCGCGCCGGGCGCGAAGAACGGCGGCAACACGGCGATGATGAACGCGATCGACAGCGCCAAGCTGCCCTTCGCTTTCGCGCCCAAGCTCACCTACGAGCAGACGATCAAGTGGTCCGACCTGATCGCCCTGACCACGGTGGCGCAGGTCGACGTCCTGACGATCACCGGGACTGTGGTCTTCGGGACGTACACGGTGACGTTCACCAACGCGGTCACGGGCGCGCTCATCACGTCCGTGTCGACGACCGTGCACGAGGACACCGTCACGATCGGCGGCACGGCCTCCGACGGCAACTACGACACGCTCTTCGTGACGCCGGTTCCACCGGTGCGCGCGCGAACGGTTCGCTCGACCACGCCGGCGACGAACGACAACCTCGCGACCCAGCACGCCGCTGACATCACCGACTTGGTCCCGTCGGGCTTGGCGGGGATCGTGACGTCGGCCTCGGCGGCAACGAACGTCGTGACGATCGTCTACGCCGCGGGGATCGCAGCGCAGAACCTGACGTGCACGGAGACCACAGCGACCGGCACGATCACCGCCTCGTGCGCCTCGACGACGACCACGATCGCCGCGGCCCTCGAAGCGCTGATCCAGACGGCTCGCGCCACCACCCTCGCGGCCTACGTGGCGAACGAGACGACCAGCACGAACACGGTGACGGTGACCTACGTGGCCGGCGTGCAGGTGACGATGTCCGTCACGTTCGCCGGAGCTGTCTCCGGGGCGATCGCGACCACCAACACGGGCACGGTGACGCTGGGGGGCGTGGGGAACTACTTCCCAGCGAACGTGAAGGTCGACGGGGCGATCGCCAACGTCTCCACGGCGTTCGACGTCGCCTCGGGGACTCCGACGATCACCATGGTCCTCGGTGGCACCTTCGACGCGGGGGCAGACGCGGACGGCCTGATGACGAGCTCGAGCCTGGCCACGGCGGCTGTGCTCGAGACGCCGTCGGCCGCGAGCTTCGGCAAGCACTTCGAGTCGGCGTTCCCGCCGGTCGTGGTGATCACATCCGATGTGCTGTTCACGACCCTTGTACAAGGAGAGGTGTCCGTGATGATCCACTACACGCCGGTTCCGACGTTCTGACCATGGTCGACCGCCGAGCACACGCCTTCCTCGATCCCGCTGCGTCGGAGCCCGTGCACCGACAGCAGGTCGAGGCGGCGTTGCAGCGGCTTGCCAGACTGATCGCAGCGAACACGACGGCCGACGGGGCGCTGGAGAACCGCGTCATCGACCTGGAAGACGCCCCGGGCGGCTACACAGCGGAGAACGCCCGCGATGACGTCGGGGCCGCGCTCGTTGCTGGGACGGGGATTTCAATCACCGTCTCGGACGTCGGCGACACGATCACGATAGCCAACACGATCGCGGCCGTCACCGACGAGCACATTCAGGACGTCGTCGGTGCGATGGTGGTGGCCGGGACGGGGATTAGTGTCAGCTACAACGACGCGGGCGCGACCGAAACGATCACCTGCACGATCACCCAGTACACGGATGAAATGGCCCGCGACGCGCTGGGCACGGCTCTGATCGCGGGCACGGGGATCACGATCACGCCCAACGACGGTGCGGACACGATCACGATCACCAACACCGTGTCCGCGACAACGCAGGAGCAGGTCGAGGACTGGGTGGGCGCCCTGGTCATCGAGGGGCACGGCATCGACATCACCTACAACGACGGGGCGGGCACGCTGACAGTGGCCGTCGACGAGACGGAGATCGATCTGACCGCCGACAACATCGTCGAAGGCTCGGGCGTCATTGTCCTCGCGCGCTCGGCTACGGCACAGGCCGTCACCAACACCGCAGCGGTCACGGACATACTCGCGTACACGATCCCCGCAAACACGCTCACCGCGGCTCGAAAGCTCCGCGTGAAGATGGGCGGCACCTACGTGAACAACTCCGGCGGCACGCGAGCCCCGGTATGGTCGATCGTTCTACCAGGCGCAGGTGGGACGATCTGGGGCGACACGGCATCCGCGAACGGGGCGTCGGCGCTCGAGCGCCCCTGGTCGATCGAGTTCGAGATCGCATGCGTGTCATCGACGCTCGTGCACATGGTCGGCGCCTTCCGATGGGGGCCAACCAACGTGCCGACGACGGGCCTCGGGTTTCTCGGATCGGGCGGCGGGTTGCTGATCGACGCCGCGATCACCAGCGCGACCGCGGGCACGACCGTCTCAGCCCTGACGAGCGATCGACTGCTGTCGGTGAACTTCAACCACCCGACCAACACGGCAACGCAGACGCTGACCCGTACGGAGTACAGCGTGGAGCTACTGCCATGAGCGCGCTACCGGCAGTGACCGAGGAAACCACCGTCTGGGACGTCACAGTGCAAGCCTCCGCCCGTGCAGTCGTAGTTGGTCCTGCATCTACACTCGGTGTAGGCGCCGAGGATGTCATCGCATCCACCGGTGCACCAGTCGGGGCACTCCAGCGGGTCGAACGACTCCGACGAGCTGCTATCCTCGCTACTCGACGAGGTGCCGTCGGAGCTCGAGCTGCTCTCCTGTGCGCTCGTTGTCATCGGGAGCGTCGTGCCGGCGACGTGATCGTCAGGCCCTTCGGAGAAGCATCCGCTCAGCACCAGGCACAGAAGCACGCGTCGCATCTCTCTCAGCCTCCCACGATCCGAACCGCTGTCCAGGCTGTGCGCGCGTTCAGCGTGCAGGACGGTGTTCCGTGCCGTTGAACTTCCAGAACGTCCCGCTGGCCCTGGTCGGAGTCGACCAGAAGCGCCACCGTCTCACCCGCGGCGCAGGCACGCTCGACCGGGCGATCAACGTCACCTTCGAGAAGGTCGGCGAGCAGGTCGTTGCGTCCAAGCGACTCGGCTACCAGCGGGTCGACTGCACGGAGAGCGTCGGATCTTTCGCAGCGGATTCTGTGTGGACGGCCTGCGCGGCGACGCCCGGTGGCGAACTCGTCTTGTTCGGCCATCGTTGGGTGTTCGGTGTGGTGTCACCCGACGAACTCCTGCGCGGTGAGGATTCGATCGTCCTGCGCGGGCCGGCAAACCGCGGCAACGCGCGCGCTACATTCGTCTCACAGTCGCGGATCTCCCAGTCGGTCACCGACGACACGGAGATCGCATGAGCTTGCTCGGTTCCACGTCGCGGATGTACGTCGGCCATGAGCAGGCCGACTCGGCGGGCCTGTCCGCGGATGGCCTGTTCTACCGCTGCTACGTCTGGCTCTCCCGCGTCGACTGGACGATCGAGGCGCGCTGCGTCCTCGTGCAGCCGAACGGTGACGAGGTCGACGTCTTCCACACTGTTGTTGCCCGCGCGTCGTCGACGGAGATCACCGACACCAACGGGGTACCGCTTGACTCGCCGAAGATCATCGCGGTGGGGACGACGTTCTTCGTTCACTGGCTGCAGGCTACGGACATCACGGGCGGCGACCCGATTGTCGTCCGCAACTGGCGACTCCACCGCGCCTCGATGGACATGACGGCGTTTTCGATCTCGACGTGGACGGACCTAAGTTCCGTAGGCTTGCTCGAGTCGCACATGCTCTACGACGTCTGCCCGATCATCGGCAGCGATACGGACTTCATCGTCACGCAGTGCACAGCACTCACGACTGTCCGCGTGGCCCGGTTCGAGCCGCCCTACGGATGGCTTGACTTCGAGTGGGCGGTGAACACGACGGCGACGCAGAACCTCGCGCCGATGGTCCTGGGCGTCTATGCGCACCGCGACGACAACGACGTCGTAATCTCCTATCAGTGGGATCAGGCTGCTGGCGCCGGCTTGTACTCGCGGCGACTCGACGTAGACGACGGCGCAAATGTCTCAGCCGAAGTCCTGATGTTTCCACAGCTCGAGGCGGACGGGGACACAGCCGAGGACAACCCGCACTGGGTTCAGGTCGGCCACTGCCGTGTCGCGCAGAACCGCGTGGCCGTGGTCGGCGAGGTGCAGACGGCGACCAACGTCGCATTCGCGACATCGGTTCCGACGGCGCCGTGGATCCATCACATCGCCTACCGGCAGATCAACAGTGACTCCTGTGCTCGCGTGGGCAACGAGCACTGGTGCGCGAATCTCCACATGGCCTCGCGCCCATGGAGCTACGCAAGCGGGACGTCTGTTACGTCCCCGACGCTCGACGTCTACTGCACCTTCACCTACCGATCTGCCACGGAGCAGAGTGAGTGGGCGCAGGCCTATGCGTTCGTCTGCAACCTCGACTTCGTGATGTGGGATCAGGTCAGCGACGGCGCCGGATTGCGGCCGCGGCCGATCGTGACGATCACCGGCGACAGCATCGGGATCCCCGACGCGCGCGCGTCTGGTTGGCAATCGGAGAGCGCGGCGGACGACGCTGAGATCGTCCACCAGACGGGCCCAACCAAGCGACGCAACCACGTCCCCTACGCGAGCTCGGCACCGCCGACGGGGCCTGATGTCAAGACGCGCACGATCGCCATGCCGTTCTTCGCGACGGTCGGCACGGTATCCGACGTGCGCGATGCAGCCGGAGACGGCTTCTCGAACGACGTCTACCAGAGCACTCAACCTGACTGGGCCGGAGTTCGCGGGATCGTCGTCTACATGGAGAACCCGTGGACGGTCTACCGAGACACGACCGACCCGGAGCAGCCGGTCCCCAACTTCTCGGCGATCTACCCCAGGGCGATGCACCAGAGCGTCCCATGGGGCCGCGGCCTGTTCATCGCCGGTGGGACGCCGCAGCTCTATGACGGAGCAGCGCTCGTCGAGGTCGGGTTCCCGTGGGCGCCGGAGATCCTCGCCTACTCGACCGATACGGTCGGCGAGATCGGCCACAACGACGCCAGTGATACGACGGATCTCGACACGCCCAACGGCACGTATTCCTACTACGTGTGCTTTTCGTGGATCGATCGGCAGGGCCAGATCCACCGCTCAGGCCCAAGCAACATCGTCACGCTGACGATGCCAAACAGCGATGACTCCGTGTTGCTCAACGTGCGCTGCTGCGGCCTGTCGCTGAAGGACGCTTCGGCCTTCTACCCTCGCGCGCAGGCGATTGCGATCGAAGTCTTCCGCACCCTGACGACGCCCAACACCGTGTTTTATCGCTGCTACGCCGTTCTCGTTCCGGCAGCGACAATCGCCCAGGCTCCACGCGACACCCCGATCAACGACCCGGAAGCCTTCCGCGGGTGGACCGACGTGCTCGACGGCGCGAGCGATGACTGGCTCGAGGAGCAGGGGCTCGGGCCGTACCAGTACGACACTGACGGTGACTTCGTAGCGGTGTCGGGCCCTACGCCGGTCACATGGCCAGCGTGCCACTCTCCCGCGCTGCATCAGAACCGGATCGTAGTTGCCGACGCACTCGACCCGACGCGTTTCATCTACAGCGACGAGAACATCCCCGAGGAAGGCGCTGCGACCTACGCGGCGCCGGTGATCGGGACCGCCACGTTCTTCCGCAGCGGCGAGGTGCTCGAGACCACGGGGTTCGCCTCGATTGGTACCGTCTTGTACCAGTTCACCCGCAACACCATCTTCGCGGACACGGCGGTCGACGCCGGCGGAGGCGTGCTCTCCTGGTCGTCAACCGTCGTGCACGACGCGCTTGGGTGTGTCGACCCGAAGACGATCGTGCTGTTCCCGCTCGGCATCGGCTTCCAGTCGCAGAAGGGCTACTACGTCATCGCGCGATCCGGTGAGGCAAGCTACGGAACGCTTGCGCGTTCGCGAGACCAGCCGCAGTCCCTCGGTGGTGCGGCGATCGAAGACGACATCCGCGAGGCCGGCAACATCCGCGCGGCATCACACAACCCGAGCAAGCATCGCATCGATCTGGTCTGCAACGGTCGCCCTGTCGTCACGCAGACGTGGACGCTCGAGCTGATCTCCGACGAGACCGGTGGCGATTGGACGATCAGCGGCCTGTCGTACCCGATCGCGTATCCAGCCGAAGCGAACGAGGAGACAGCGGAGATCGCAGTCGGACTCGCAGCCCTGATCCAGGAGCTGATCGACGCAGACGCGCCGAGCACACTACAGTTCGAGGTGGCGTCCGTAGAGGGGATCGGCAGCGCGGTCGAGATCGTGATGCAGCCGGACGTTTCGGTAACCTTGACCGGCGACGGTCCGGGGACGGGCATCGTAGCTGCGTCGGTGCAAGATGACCTCGAAACGCAGCCGTGGATCCTCTCCTACCACTACGACGTCGAGCAGTGGAGTCGCGCAGACTTGGTCCAGACTTCGACGATCAGCCGCCAGGCCGAGATCGTCGACGGTTGCTACTGGCCCGGTGACGCAGGTCCGCGTCATGTTGCGCTCGGGCAGGGCGGCGTGCTGATCCAACGACTTCCGACCGACACGCTCGCGTACGCGGACCAGACGTCGACGGGTAATGTGGGGATCCCCCTCGACATCACCACGTCGTGGATCCACTTCGGCGGCCTCGCCGGCTACGTCCGCATCCGCTCGGCGGGGATCCTCACCGAGCGCGAGGAGAATGGGGCGATGCACGTCGATCTCGAGTACGACGTGGACGGCTCGTTGACCGGGCAGGCGATCCAGCCGTCGACGTACGACTGGACGAGCCCGGCACCGGCGTACCTGCGAGTGCGGCCGCGGGTGCAGAAGCTGGGCTCGATGCGGATGCGGATCTACGAAGACTCGGGAGTGACGACGGCGGGGAACACCGTGTCGATCGTCGGGCTGGTGTTCGACGTCGGGCTGTTGCCCGGCATGCGCAGAGTGGCCGACGGCCAGATCGGAACGTGAACCATGGCGCTGTATGACGCAAGTGTTTCCGCGAGCCCGAACCTGTGGGACCAAGGTGCAGACGCCAAGCAGAACATGCTGAAAGGCCTTGGCAGCAACCGGCCGATGATCGGCCAGAACAACTACGCCGGCAATGCGCAGGCGTACGGCCAGACGGGCCTCGCCGGGCAGATGCAGGCGATGGAGATGTTCCGCAACAACGCGAACGGCACCGGCGGCCCGTCACTCGCGCAACTGCAGATGCAGCAAGGGATGGAGCAGTCGCAGCGCGGCGCGATGGGCCTCATGGGCCAGACGCGCGGAGGCAACCTGGCGGGTGCGTACTCGCAGGCCCTCGGTGCGCAGTCGGGCGCGATGGCCAACACGAACCAGCAAGCCGGGATGCTCCGCGCGCAGGAGCAACTCGCCGCCCAGCAAGCCTACGCGGGCATGTCCAACCAGATGGCCGGGCAGGGCCTCGCATACGACCAACTGAATCTACAGAACGCGCTTGGCCAGGACCAAAACTCGCTTGGGTGGTACTCGGCGAAACGCGGGATGGACCTGCAGCAGACGCAAGCGAACCGAGGGTTCTACACGGACCTGATCAAGACCGGGATGGGGGTCGTCGGCGACGTCGCGAAGATGGGAGCCATGTCCGACGTCCGCGCGAAGGAGGACATGCAGCCATACGACCCGGCCGCCGCAGCAGCGGAGGTGCAGCCGCTCGCATACCGCTACAAGCCCGGCATGGGCCAGCCGGAAGGTCAGCAACTCGGCGTCTCGGCTCAGCAGCTCGCCGGCACGTCACTGGGCTCGACGCTCGTCCAGCAGGGGCCCGACGGGATGCTCAACATCGACGGCGGCCGAGCGGGGATCGCCGCTCTCGCAGCCTCGGGGGAGAACTCCCGGCGATTGCGGATGATGGAGCAGCAACTTGCACAGGGGAGCGAAGGCGGCTCGATGGCCCAGCGCTACGGCACCCGCGACGAGGGCATGGCGAACGAACGCCGGGCGCAGATGCTGTCGGACGACATCTCCGCGCAGCGTGGCCTCGCCTCGGTACGCCGTGACCAGCCACCGGAGTACGACTTCAGCGGCTCGCCGCAGATGCGCCGCGGCGGAGCGCAGACGATCGACCCGTTCTCGCAGAGCACCGTCGGGCCGAACACGACTCAAGGGCTCGCGGGGCTGCGGGCCCGCTACTTCCCGGAGCTGGCTCTCTGATGGCCGTACCCCGTCCACGGCCGACGCTCGCGATGCTCGTTGCCGGTGAGCAGACACGCCGCGCGTTGGAGTACGCCGTGCGCGAGCACGAGCGGCAGGTCGCGGCGCAGGAGGAGGCCGACATGGTCCGCAGACTCGGCCCGGGCACCGGCCCCGGCGGTGTGCGGGTCCGGCCTCCGATGAACACGACGCAGCGTGACGCCGTGGTCGCACCGGCCGGCCTGGCCCAGACCGCCCCGCTGCACCGGCAGAATCCACGCGGATACGCTCCTGGCCAACAGCAAGTCGCCTTGACACCAGCGCAGCAAGAGGCCCTTGACGCCCAGCACGACTACCAGGCCGACTGGATGAGCCGCGACGAAGCGGGCAGGCTGCATCTGAACCGCCAGTCGGCGACCGAGCGCGGTATGGCTCCGACGCCCTCGGCGATCGTGCGGGAGATCGAGCGCGAAGATGCGAACCGCTACGTCCCCAAGCCGACGAATAAGCCGAAGCCGATGAAGGTGAGGATCTGATGGCGTACGGAGACAATCCCTGGGACGCAGAGCACCTCTACAGCTCCGAGGCCGAGCGGCAAGCAGCGTACACGCGGCAGAAGGAAGCCGAGGTGCAGGCGTTCGAGCAGGACCATCCCGGCGTGTGGGGCCTCGCGAACACGACGGCGAACCTGCCCGACGCGGAGAACGTGCTGCGATCACAGGTCTCCGACTACGAAGCCGAGCAGATGGCCCAGGAGGACGAGGCCGTCCGCCAGGGCATCGCCCCATCGCCGATGGCCTTCGCAGAGGGTTCCGGGATCGCATCGGGCGCTGCGCGATCGAACGCTGCACAGCTCCGCGATCAGGCTGGACAGACCTACCAAGCCCCGTCCGCGCCGAACCCGGTCTACCCGATCCGTCAGGAGCACGCACAGACCTACGAGAACCTCGCCGGGCAGCAGCACGAGGCGAAGGACCTCACCGCCCAAGCGGCGATCTACCAGCAGTCCTCCGAGGCCGACGCGTACGAGCGCGAAGCCGGTCGGCAGCAAGCGCAGATCGACGGCCAGCAAGCGAAGCTGATCCGGGACCAGCAACGCCGCGAGCAGGCGATGGAAGCCGAGCGGCACGTCTTCGAGCAGATCCAGAACGCCAGCGACAAGCTCGTGAAGACGCCCGACCAGGATCGCGGCCGCTACTGGGCGTCGCGGAAGTGGTGGCAAAAAGCCCTCTGGGCGATCTCCGCGATCGGAGACAGCGTGCGTGGCCTCGATCCGATGGCGGCGCTGAACTCTGCGATCGAAGGCGACATCCGCGACCAAGCCGCGAACTACGGGGCCCGCAAGGACAACCTCGACGCGGCCCGTGCACAGCTCGGTGACGTTCGCTCCCTCTACGCGGATCTGCGTTCGACGATCGGCGACGAAGACACGACGCACGACGCGATGCGACTCGCCCGCTACGAGCAAGCGAAGGCGATGATCATGGCCGAGCAGCTCCGCAACGGGATCCCGCTGCAGGCCGCGCTCGCGAACGAGGGGATCCTCGAGCTGGACCAGAAGATCAACGACACAACGGAGCTGATCCGTTCGCGCCTCGCCACTACGCCGGAGCGCATCGGCGGCGGCACGCGCTACGTGCTCCCGGCCGAGCAGCGCCGCTCGCTCAACAAGCGAGCCGACGCCGAGGATGCTCACGCGCGTGCGTTGCAGATGAAGGGGATCGACGTCGGCGCAGGCGCGGCATCGCAGGAGCGCGCAGGGCAGATCGACATCGAGAAGGAACAGGCCAAGCACGGACCCGGCGCACCGAAGGAAGCGGCTCAGCGGCGCATCGACGTAGATCAGGCGAAGTGGCTTACCGAGAAGGTCGAGCCCTTCCGCAACGAAGAGCGCATGATCGCGAAGTACCTGGAGACGTACAAGGACGAGATCCCCGGACTCGTGTTCGGCCTCGGTTGGCAGAAGAAGCTCCGCACCGACGATATGATCCGAGCAAAGGAGCGGCTCAAGCGGATCGTGATGGTCCGTCTGCGCCGCGAGTCTGGTGCTGCGATCTCCGAAAAGGAGTTGAGCAACGACGCCGACTCGCTGCTCGAAGCGATGGACGAAGACGACGTGCGCAACATGCTGCAGGACCGGCTCGAAGAAGCGCGCGCGCGGATCGACTACTTCGAACGCGCACCCGAAGAACAGACGGTCGAACGCGTGAATCGAGCCAAGGGCGCAGAGCGAGCCCCGATCGCCTCCGGCGGCTCGGGCCTGCCGGACGTGTTCGACGAGTACGGCGACGAGTAGCCCATGCCGGTCAAGGTCTACAACCGCGCGAGTCAGACCGTCGAGGAAGTCTCCTCGTCCGAGGCACAACGCGGCGTCCAACAGGGCGACTACGACCTGGCCGAGAAGCAGGTGCGGATCGCCCGCGGCCAACGCACCGCGACGATCCCCGCGACAGAGCTGCTCCGCGCCCTGGGTCAAGGTGGCCGACTCGTTGACGACGATGAAGCCGGCCGCGTCAAGTTGCAGCGCGAGGAGAGCGACGTCGGCTCCCAGGCGATCGCCACCGGCGAGGCCGCTCTGGCTGGCGCGACCCTGGGCCTGTCCTCCCTCGCCGAATCCAACCTGTTCGGCGTGGACCCGGAGCGGATGCGGGCGCGCCGAGAGGCTGCCGGCCCCGTGGCCACCGGCGCCGAGGTGGTCGGCGCAGCCCTTCCCGCCGTCCTGTCCGCTGGAAGCTCCACAGGCGCCTCCGCTGCCGCCACAGCCGGCCGGGCTGGCCTGGCCGCTCGGGTTGCCTCGGCGACGCCCAGCGGCTTCCTGGCTCGCCAAGCTGCCCGTGCCGGCGAAGGTCTCGCGGCTCGCATGGGGACCGGGGCCGCCAGCAAGATCGTCCCGATCGCCGGCCGGGAGTTCATCGAAGGTGCTGGCCAGGGGATCGGGGCTCAGATCGACGAGGACGTTCTCGGGGACCGGGAGCTCGCCGCCGATCGGCTTGCCTCCGCGGGCCTCATGGGTGGCCTGTTCGGCACCGGTGCCGGCGTCGGTGTCCACGGCTTGGCGAAGGTTGCCTCCGGCGCAGTCCGAGCGCCGATCTCCGGGATGCAGAAGGTGCTTGGCCGGGGCAACGCGGCGTCCGGGGGTGTGGCGTCGCGGGAAGTCGCCGAGATGGTCGCTGACTCGGCCACCCGGGAACTGTCGCCGCAGGCCAAGCTGTGGGAGCGCAACGCCGTCGCGCAGGGCATCGACCCAGAGACGTCCAACCGCCTCGCGCGCATGGGCGACTCTGCCGAGGGTCGGCGGGACATCCTCCGGCTCGAGCGCGATCGGCCGAAGATCGAGCGCGCCGCTGCCGAGCTCGTCGCCGAGCGGGTACCGCGGATCCACACCGCGATGGACGACGCCCAGCGGCTGGCCGGTGGCGAGAGCAAGGCCCGCTACTGGGAACGCCTCGGGCCGAAGACCGCCGAAGCTCGGCGCGCCGCCACCGGAGAGACCGAAGCTCTGTTCACCCGTCAGCGTGGGGAGATCCAGCGACTCGTCAGCGAGAACGTCGACCCGCGCTTCCCCGGCGCCTTCCGCTACCACCCGTCGATCCTGCGCGAAGCCGACGACGCCTTGACCAAGCTCGAGCGCGACTTGACCGAAGCCCACGCGCTGCAGGGCCGCGACGTCGCCACGCGCTCAGCCATGGCTGCCGACGCGTACAAACGCCGGCTTGGTCAGATCATCGATGACAACGGCGGATGGGGGAACGCCCGCCACGCGACGCCGGAGATCCGCGGCGCGAATCAGCAGCTCCGCACCCTCTACTCCGACGTTCGCGATCACCTCGAGCGGCAGGACCTGTGGGGAGACGCCGCCGAGGCGCAGGCGAAGATCAACGGTGCCTACAAAGCGAAGGCCGCAGCCGACGACGCCTACCGCGAGACGACTGCCGGATCGGGCCTCGGGACGATCGTCAACCCCGACGGGTCGATGAACGTGGGCAAGGCGCTGAAGCTCGTGCGCGCCCATGGTCGCACCGGTGGCGACGTCACAGTCGCTCGCCTCATGGATGCGATGGATGCTCGCGTGGCCTACTTCGACGAACTCGCCCGCCACGTCGACATGGACGGGGCTGGCAGCAAAGCAATCGCGTCGGTGCGGAAGGACGTCGCAGAACTGCGCTCCGAGTTCACCCGCCAAGCGAAGGACGCCGGAAAGCTCGACGATCTGATCGAGGCTCGCAAGGTCGAAGGCAACGCCTCCCCTTCGCTGCTCACCACCGGCACCAGTCTCGCGGGCCTGATCGGCTTCGGGATCGGTGGACCGCTCGGTGCGATCGGCGGAGCCGCCCTCGTGGCGGCGCGCCAGCCCCACACGACACTTCACCGCTACGCCGCGATCATGGACGCACTCGATCGCGCGGACGTCCGCCTCGATGGCGTCGTCTCCCGGATGTTCGGCAAGGCCGGTGAGATCAAGCTCCCGAAGATCGATCTCCCCCGAGCCCCTGTAGGCACGATCGCAGGCCAGCTCTCCCGCAAGGAACACGACGATCGCCGCGAGACGGCCGTGGCGAAGGCGACCGACTACCTCGGCAGCTCCGAAGCCCTCGCACAGGCACTGGCGGTCCCGCTCTACGACGTCCCGCCTGCGATCGCCTCGACGATCCAGGAGCGAGCTCAAGTCGCCGCGTCGTTCCTGCAGGCGAAGGCGCCGAAGGTCTACAAGCGCGGCAAGACCAAGCTCGTCGACCCGGTGTCATCCGCTTCGTTCGCTCGCTACCTCGAGGCTGTCACCGACCCGATCGGCGCGCTCGAGCGCTTCCAGTCGGGCCGGATCACCGCGGAGACGGCCGAGGCGATCCGCATCGTCTACCCAGCTCTGTTCCTCGATCTGCAGGAGCGGATCCAGACCGAGATGGCGCGCGCGCAGGGCGAAGGCCGGGAGATCCCCTACGACAAGCGGATCCGCTACGGCCAACTCTTCGCCGCGACAACCGATCCGAGCCTGGTCCCCGCCGTTGCGATGGAGATGCAGATCGCGATCGGTGCAGATTTCGACGAGCCCACCGCTGCCGAAGTGATGGCGGCGGGCAAGACCAACAAGCCCGGGAAGCTCGAGCCCGGAGGTGGTGACTCGATGCAAACTGCGGGCGATCGCTCCGCAAACTGGAGGATGTCATGACAGACCAGGCCCGCACGTGGAAAAAGCTCCGAGTCAAAACCGACGCAACGACCGATGACGTCGACTGGGTGGGGACGAACGTCACACCCAACCGCCTGACGTTTCTCGTCGGTGGCACGACCACCGCGGGCGTCTACTCGATCAACCTGTTCGGCAAGGTGCGCAACGCCAAGACCAGCCAGCAGTTCGACGTGGACTTCACCGCGACGTTCACCCGCGCGGCGGAGAACGACGCGTCGATCGCCACCGACCTGCAGGCCGACTTCGACGCAGCGACCGCGACCGCGACAAGCCCGGTGCTGCTCTCCACGCTGGGGATCGTCTCGACGCGCAACTCGGCCACGCTGACGATCGTCTTCCCTCCGGGAGCGGACATCACGGCCACCGTGGTCGCTCCGGCACCGGGCACGATCACCGCGGCCCTCGGCCTGGTCGTTCCGATCTGCGCTTCCGCTCCGCACTTCGGACGTGCAGGTGAGTCGTCGATGAACGGCGTGGTGGTCATCGTGAACCAGCTCAACGCCAGCAACGCGATCGTGGCCGTCGGCACCGGGACGCAGCCGACCTTCGACATGCAGGGCGTGGAGATCTGCGAAGTCGAGGTCGTCGACAGTCGCGGCGATCGGACCTACCAGACCCGCTACGGCCGCACGACGACGCTCACTGGCTGCGTCGCGGGGAACGAGTACCAGCTTCCCCTCCGCGGGGCGGCGAACTGGACGGTGCGGATCACCAACGACGCCGATCTGGTCGCGACCACGACGCAACTCGAAGTCATCTACCGCGACGCGGCGACGTGAGGCGTGGAGATCTTCGCCCTCTCGCCGTTCGCCTTGGAGCCGATCGCCCTCGGGCCCTCTGCTCTCACGGCGGACTACGGCCAGAGTGTCGAGGCCGACCCGAACGTCACACTTCACCTCAGCCGCACGCTTGCCGACGTCACGCTGACCAGTGCAGCGAACGTCGTCGCGCATGTCGTCGGCACCCTCTCGCAGACGCTCGCATCGGTCACACTGACGAGCGCTGCGGACGTGCAGACGCCGGTCGGTGAGACGATCCGCTTCGCGATGCCGGCCGCGACGTACTCCACGACCGTCGCCGACTTCCGCACCGGCACGAGCGGGTCCAACTACTTCGGGGCGTTCATCGCGATCCCCAGCGGGTCGATCGGCAACCACGCCTGGTACTTCACCCACAACGGCTTCGGGTGGAACCCGCAGGCGTACAACGCCGCGCTCTCCGGCTACACGATGCACGCGATCGACCTGGCCGCCGGAGGCCGCACTGCCGCGCAGGTCGCCACGGCCGTGCGCTCGGCGATCGACGGAACTGCACTCTACGCTGCCGCGGGAGGCTCGAGCGCGAACGTGGAGATCACCGACGACATCGACGCCGACGGCTGCTTCACCGGCTCGAGCTCGCCGGGAGCCGCCGGGGCCTTCGGATGCCGCGAAGACGTCCCGGTGTTCGACGGCAACCCGATCGGCGTTGGCCTGCAAGCGTTCGCCTCGTTCACCGCTGGCCCTGCGCTGGTGACCGGCCTCGCGACGCGACTCAACTCCGCAGGCGACCCGGTTCGGTTGTGCCTCTACACGGGCGGCACGGCGGCCTCGGGTGGAGGTGGAGTCGTCAACCCGACGCCGGACTGGGATGACACCGTGCTGTTCTGCGAGGCGGCCACGACCGGCTCGGGGACCGGGTGGGTCTGCCAGGCCCTCGTCCCCGGCGAGGTCGACGTGCTCGCCGACAACACGGCGGTGCAGTACGTGCTCAAGGGCGAGACGTCCAGCACGCACGGGTCGTTCACTACGATGGGCAGCGTGAGCGACTCCGACCTGGGTCAGCAGCAGCTCTCGACGATCGACACCGGCGACATGGATCCCGATCCGTCGCTCACCTTTCCCGCCTCGCTCGAGGGCTTCTCCCTGGCCGGGTCGTTCTCCGTCGTCCTGATGATCGCCTTCGAGTACCGAGTCGCCCCGCAGCGTGGAGACGCAGGCGGGATCACCCTGACCGTCCTGTAGGAGCCACCATGCCCACGCTACGATTCGGAAGCGTCTTGCGAACTGCCCGAGCCAACCAGACTGAGACGACGATCAACACGTCGCCGCTCCTGCGCCTGTTCGCCACCGGTGGGAGTCCTCCGGCGAACCCGGCAGCAGCTGACCCGGCAGGTCTGGTCGTCGAGATTACGCTGCCCGCCGACTGGCTCACCGCTGGCGCTACCGGGGTGAAAACGATCAACGGATCATGGGCCGATGTGGCGATCGACGACGGAACGATCGACTGGTTCAGGATTCGCGACTCCGGCGATGTCGCCTGCCACATCGAGGGCGACGTAACGGTCACCGGCGGCGGTGGAGCCATGACGGTGAACCGCGTCGCCGTGCTGACCGACGACGAGGTCTCCGTGACGACGTTCACGCTGACCGAGGGGAACGCATGACCGCTCGAGTTACACCCGCTGCCGTCACCGCTGCAGCAGTCACCGCCGCCGCGATCACCCCTGCCGGCTTCGATGACGGTACGCATGCGTTTGACGGCCTGGGTGACCACTTCGGCGGGTCAGCTCTGCAGTCGAAGTGGACGCTGTACGAAGGCGACGGGACGGCGTCGATCTCGGTCTCCGGCGGCGAGATGGGGATGACGATCAACGCGGGCGGCGCCGCGGACTCGTTCTGGTTCGACGCAAACGAGGGCTGCCTCCTCTACCAGCTCGTGGCGGGGAACTTCGACGCGATCGCCACGATCCGCGTCCGCAACTCGGCTGACTCGGGTCTTCCAACCGTCGGCGACGGCAACTATCGGATCGCCGGGCTCGCAGCGCACGACCCGGACCGCTCGACGACGCTGTCCTACGTGCACATCGGCCTCGGGTGCACGGCGAGCGCCGCGATCACGTGTGAGACAAAGAACACGATCGCGAGCGTTTCCGACTTCGACGAGGCGCCAGCGGCCACCGGCGCCGGTCAGGTCCGCATCGTCCGTGCCGGCCAGGTCTTCACCATGTACTACCGGGCGTCGCCATCGGTAGCGTGGACGCTGGAGAACACCTATGACCGCACGGCATCACCGATGCCGGCGACGCTCCAGCTAGGCTTCGTTGTCTATGCGTCGGTCGCCGGGCACGACATCCGAATCTTCGTCGACGACTTCACGATCACCCGGCCCTAACCTCGGCAGCCGTGCACGTCGGCACCCAGCAGTCGCACCCGCTGCGGCCAGGAGTGACCTCGCAGACAGGGCACTGTTCACGGCCGAGTTGGTAGGTCTCCTCGGCATCGAGATCGACCTCGTCGCACGCGTAGCGGCACACGCACCACCGCTTCTTCCCGGCGACGCCCCACATCGAGAAGGACCGCTCGCCTCCGCACTGGACGCACGGTACGGACTGAGGGGAGCGGTCGGTGCCGAAGAACGGCGCGGTCATGGCGGGTCCAGCTCGTCAGCACGAACGCGGAGCTGATCGGCAACCTCGTCCATCGCGTCGATGGTACCGCGCACAAACGCGGACGGGTCTCCCTCGCCGCTGTCGTCGACGTCCTTCCACCCGGCATCACCGCGGATTGTTGCGATGGCGTCGGCCTGGCGCCGCAGCTCGGCAGCGACGGCCTTGTCGCGGACTACGGCATCGGCACCCGACTGGGTGTCGATGATGCGGAGCACCACTCGCAGGTCATCGACGACCGTCCTCGTCACGTCGCGCGTGGTCGCCGCCTGGGCCCGGAGCTGTCGGATTACCTCGGCATCATCGTCGGTCATGGCTGGTCCAGATCATCCGCACGAGCGCGGATGTCCATGGCGACGAACTTCCTGCAACGAAGGTGAGTCGCTTCGAGTCGCTCGGCTACGGATCGCAGTTCGGCAGCGATGGCCTTGTCGGTGCCTGCGCGCATCGCATCCATCATCGTCTGGAAGTCAGCAAGAGCCGACGCCAGGTCCACCAGGCCGAGGGCCTCGGCGACTCGGGAGCGCCAGGCGAGCCACTCGGGGAGGAGCATCGACGCATTGTGGCCACCATCGATGACCTCGTCCAAGGCCGCCGCCGCATCGTACACGCACTCGTCATCGTCGAGGCTGTGCTGAAACTCGCTGCGCTCCAGCCACGGAGGGATGGTCGTCTCGTCGGCAGCTTCCTCGCGCATCAACGACTCGTACGCTGCGATGAGCGAGGCGTCCTCCGTCAGTGCCCACCGGCCCCACGGCCCAGTACGACCGTCGCGGAGAGAAACGAAGTAGCCTTCCGGCTGCTTGATGACGCGGATGTTGTCTCCGACGCCCACCTGCTGCGTGCTGTTCTTCTTCTCGTCGGTCATCGGGGCTCCGGATGCTGGCCTGCTCGAGGTCGTCGCGAGGGTTGGTAGAGACGCCATTTGTGTCGCTTGCACGCCCTGCAAAAGCGATTCACACGACCGCTAGAGTAGCCGGTGTTAGCGGCGTCGTACGCGTGGCCTTGCGGGCAGTGAGTGCGGTTTCTCTGGAGGTCCCCTTGCGTACCTCGACGTATGTTCTCCTGCAGCGTCACGGCTTCCAGATGGTCGGGGTTGCAGCAGCAGCGCTGCCGGCACAGGCGGTCGAGTTGCAGGCCGGCGGGGATCGGTCCGCGGTGATGCTCATACGCCATCCGATGGGCAGCGACTCCGCGTCTACCAAGGGAGAAGCGGCCGTATCCGCCTCGGTCGATGGTTCCGATCCACAGCCAGCACCCGGTGTTCGGTTCGACCTGGTACTTCGCCTCAAACCGCGCAAGCGTCTTCTCGTCCACATGATCAGGACACCCAGCCGCGCCCGGTGTTCCGTTTCTACGACAGCCATCGCGGCGTCGAGTTCCTCTCTGGAGGCGAGCTTGATCATGCTACGAGAACTCCTCGCCGTGCTCGATCAGACTCGTGCGGAAGTGCTCCACAATCTCGTCCATCGTGATCTCGCCCTTGCGCACCGCTTCCTCGATCGCGCCGAGTGGTAGGTCGTCGTCTTCCTTGCGGTCGTAGGCGATCAGGTTCAGGGCGCAGTCGCTCACCGTGTCGAGGATCATCTGCCGCCGCTTCGTCTGGCTCACGTCGCCCCATCCTCGCTCCGGCGCTGCCGGGCTGCAACCGCCTCCGCTTGCGCTTCGAGCTGGTCCATGCTCTCGGCGAGGAAGGCCTCGTGCGTCGTGATCTCCTCGATGCCCCACCCGAGCAGCTCGAACAGGTCGAGCGCGCACCGGATCGCTCGCACCTGCTTCGCGGGGAGGCCGAGTTTCACTCCTCTCTCGGCGAGGATGTCGAACACGGCTCGGAGGCGGGCCGCGTTGGCGTCAGCGAGGCGTTGCTCGGATGTCTTGCGGGTGGCCATCACTTCACTCCTTGCGGGAAGTCGCCGTGCTCGAAGAGGGCCCTGCGAAACGCGGAGACGATCTCATCGATCTTGATCTCGCCCTTCTCGACAGCCTCCTCGATCGCGCCGAGCGGGAGACCGTCGTCCTCCTTTCGGTCGTACGCGATGAAGTACAGCGCCGCGTCGCTCGCTTCCGCGAGGATGTTCTGTCGTCGTGTCATGCCGCCTCCTTCGCCACCACGGGGAGGCCGAGCTTCTTCTCCGCGTGGTCGGCGAGAGCCTTGTACTCGGAGTACGCCGTGCCGATGAGCTGCTCGCGCTTGCTCTTGAGCCAGTTCATCGCCCGCGCCCATCGAGCGATACGGCCGGTGAGCCAGGCCTTGCGCCGGTCGGTCTTCGCCTTCGCGAGGCGGCGGCGGAAGTCTCCGATCTTCCCGTTCATGTAGCCGACCAGCATGTCGATGCCGTGGGCTGCGAGGTGGTCGATGATCCAGCGGCCGATCTTGCGCGCCAGGTTGAGCAGGCCGTTGCGGGTGAGTGTGTTCATTCTGCAGCTTCCTTGTCGTCACTGCCCTCGTCTTCGACTGGGATCGGCTCTCCGGGCATGTTGAGGCCGAGTCGGTTCTTTCGTCGTCTAGTGGCCGCGTCGCGCTCACAGGCTCTACATCGGCGAGCGCCTGTAGATCTGACGAACGTGTTGCGCTCGTCGAACGTGTGCCCGCGCAGGCAGTGGGTCTTGCTCCTGTTCAGGCGTCCACAGGCAACCTTGTCACACCTGGCCATGTTCTCCGCGTGCGTGACCGGTTCTAGGTGAGCCGGGTTGCAGCAGCATCTCTGACGGCAGAGGTGATCGAGTTGCAGTCCCTTGGGTATCGGGCCGATGTAGTGCTCATAGCTGAGCCGATGTGCGTAGCCCATGCGCGGCCCAGGCCCTCGCTTGCTGCCAATCACAAGCTCACCATATCCTGCCGACGTCTGTGCACCGACCCACAGCCAGCACGCCGTGTTGGGCTCGATGTGTACGTACTTCTCGAAGCGCTGCAGCTGTTCCGGTGTCATTCCAACCTCCATGACACCGGGATCGGTAGACCGGTTCCCAGGTGGAGGTCGCGAACATCCGCAAGTCCAAGGTCCATGCGCACGCGCTCGGCGACGTGCTTCCAGATCCGCGAGCCCGGGTCCGTCGTCCGGCTCTTGTGGCCCTGACGATGCGCCCAGATGCCTCGCACAGCCCCACCGAGCTCGCTCACCTGGCCGATGTAGAAGCGGCACAGGTCGACCGCCGCGACGAGCTGGACGTCCGTGGCTTCGTGCACGAGGTCGGCCATATGCTTTCCCTCGGCGATCTCTGCGGAGCTACGCCAGAACGTCGACGCGTCCCCTTCGGTGCCGGCTGCTCGGCAAGCGATCTCGATCCCGATCGTCCCGCCGTTGAGCGCGTTGCCGTGGTAGACGACGCTGGTCGGGTGGTGCAGCAGCGACACCGATCCGTCGCGGTGCACCATCGCATGCGCGGGCACCTTCGACAGGCCCTTGTGTGTGGGTGGAAAGTCGGCCGTGGCGGTCTGGTGCAGCGTGACCCCGACGATCTGGCCGGGCTTGCGGGTACGCTGGACTTCGCCGCGGGAGTCCTTCGGTCGGGGCGTGTCGCGTAGGTCGTTGACGATGTTCATCGGTTCCCTGCTGCTTCCCGCGCCGGCCTGAGCAGCGCGTTGATCCGTTCGTTCTCCTCGGCCTGCCGCGCCTCTTCGCGGGCTCGGTCCTGCTCGAGCATCACCGCCATCCGGTCACGTCGGGCGCGCTGGTACTCGTCGATCGATCTCTGCGCCTTTCCGACAGACTTCGTGTAGTTGGGCATCGGGCTCCTAGAAAGTGAAATAGCCGGAGCCGATCGCAGGGACGGTCTCGTCGGCCTTGCGCGGCTTGGGGTAGTGGGCCGGCGCAACGGCGACCTGCGGCACGTCGAGTTCATCGAGCCTCTCGGCGAGGCACTGCTCGACGAAGTCCGCGACGCTGCCGATCGTGCGAGGGCCGCCGGGCGTCTTCTTCAGGACGCGATCGTGGCCTTGGAGTGCGAGCCGGATCCGCTCGTAGGTGGTGCCCTTGACGGAGATCGAGCGGCGTGTCTGCTTTTTGCTCACGTCCCACCTCCTGGCAGGGGCCGGGCCCCGGACGCGAACCCGCGGACGTAGCTGGATGCCACGTCGAAGCCGTCGCTCAGGTTGACCACGCCGCGCTGGGCATACTCGCGAGACTTCTCCTCCAACCACGCCGCGATGCGCTCCAGTGCTTCGGTGACGTAGGGCTGGGCTTCCTCGCGAGCGATGCGGTGGGCCTCGGCGTGGACGACCTTCACTCCGCCGCGCCAGCACCGTTCGCCGTCGAGGTAGGTGGTCCCGTCGTCCTCCCGCGTAGCGCAGGAGTACCAGCCCTTCGGCGCCTTGCTCGTGTCGATACTCATCGCTGCTTCCTCCCATCAAACGTGCACGCACTCTCGATGTACTCGTGGGGACTCGGAGGACGGGAGCAGTAGCAGAGCGCTTCCGCCAGGTCCGTCCGGTAGAATCGCCTCACTAGCTCGCGCAGCGCGGCGACGTGGTCCTCGTCGTCACCGCGCTCCCACATATTCGCAGTCGCCGTCAGCTCGCCGAGCAGCGCATGCAGATCACTCTCGATTCCGGTGTCTTTGCATGCGGCGCAAGACGTCGGCTCGCCGCGGGCGTCGAGCTGGCCGGTGACACGGCTGCCGTTGCAGTACATGCATGGCGGTGACTCTCCGAAGCCCAGCCGCTTTGCGATGCACTCCTGCATGCCGGGAGGGGCGGCGAGTCCTTGCTGTGTCTTCTCGACGCGCAACCGTCGGACGATGCCGCGTACTTCGTCGATCGACTCGCGCACGACCGCGCGGTCCTTCTCGTCGACCTGCCATCCATCGAGCACGCCGAACTGGTGGACGCGCGCGACGGCGCGGTCGCACGCCTCCAACTCGTCGACGAGTCGCCGCTTCTCGTCTGCGACACGAACAAGCGTCGCGTGTTTCTCATCCAGTCCGCGCTCTGCTGCTTCCAGTTGCCCCGCCAACTCGGCGAGGTTCTGCCGGAGGCCGGCGCACTCGGCGGCTAGTTCGTCGCGTTCTTCCCTGGCCTCACGAGCGATGACGGCAGGGCGCTTTCCGTTCGCACGCTGGATGGTGACGATGAGCTTCTGCGGCGGGTCGACCTTGTCGGCGATGACCTCTACCTCGATGTAGTTTGGTGCTTCACCGAGCGACTGCATGAAGCTGGCCGCCATCGCGCGGACGGCCCAGTGCTGAACGCCGATGTGCATCCCGTCTCCGGTGAGGCCCATGTCGACGAGCATCGGCTCGCCGCTTAGGACGGCCTCTGCGTGTGCAAGCCTGCTCTCGGCTTCGTCCGCTCGGGCTTCAGCTGCCTTCATCCTCACGAGGGCCTCCCGGTAGGCGGCCGGGTCGAGGAACATGGGAGGGAGGGTGTCGGAGTCGGTCATGGGGCGACCTGCTCTTCGATGAGCGCCGCGAGTTCGTCAGCCTCGGCAAGTGTGCACTCGCCGTCCTCTCGGCTGTTACGAGGGCTGCAGAAGAATGCTCGGTCGCCATCGATGCGGATAGCGCAGCGCTTGAACCTCTCGCCGCGTCGGGCGCGGATGGCTGTCGCGATGGCCCGCATCTCGTCGCCTGTACCCTCGACATCTGCGTCGCTGAAGCGGGCCGAGCACCGCAGCGCAGAGCTACTCGGACTGGTGCGCTCCGTCCACTTGCGGCCGTCGTGCTCCGCTCGCTCGATGACGTACCAGTCGCCTATGTCGTCGCACTTCCGAATCGTGAGTCGCATCTATCGTCTCTCCTCCGCCAGTGGCGGCTCAGTGTTGGGGTGGGTGGTCACGGCCGGATGACTCGTCCGAGCGGTGAGAAGGCAGACCGGAACAGGTCGGGGCGAACGCCCCAGTATGGCAGCGCGATCGGCCGATCGAAGGACCACGATCGCCGCGTCTGCATGGCGGCCTCGACGACGCCAGGCGGCGGCGAAAACTTGATCCGGTGGTCAGGGAAGCAGATCGCGTCCGCTGTCCAAACGTCCTTCCACCAGCTCACCGACGGGTCGCAGAGCAGACAGCCGACCACGCCGCCTTCGTGCGCCGCCATCCGCTTCGCCCACGGGCCGGTGTCGCTGAACGGAGGGTTGCAGTAGACGCGGCCGCTCCACTCCTGGTCCTCCGGCTCGATGCACTGGGCGACGGTGTAGCGCTTGCGTGCGGGGACGAGGGAGCGAGCGTTGCTGCACGGGTCCAGGTCGATGCCGCCGGGCCACAGGCGCAGCACGGCGTCGACGATCTCCTGCGGCGTACACCACGAGTCGCGGTCGTCCACCTCGATGTGCTCCTCGTCGAAGAGTGCGAGCGTCACAGCGGCCTCCCGAGCGAGAGGCTCACCGGAAGGTCATCGCGGACCTTCGCGGCCCACGCTGCATCAACGACACCTCCGCCGCGCATGAAGGCGAGTAGTTCCTCGACATCGACTCCGACGCGCTGCCAGAATGCCGGGCCCTCGCTATGACGAGCATCGTGGTGCATCCAGCACAGCGGCACCGTCGACTCGTCCTTCCCGCCGGCTCCGCGTGAGTGCTCGTGGTGCGCGACAATGCGACCTCCGGTCCCCTCGACGCCGTGGCCATAGGTGATGCACGCCGGGCAGCGGCTCGCCTCGCAGCGCTTCGATTGCGGCCCGAATGCCTCGTCCCGGCGCTTCGCCGCACGGATGGCGTTGCGGGGCTTCAACCGCACCAGTCGGCGGAGGCCGGCTCCCCGGGTGAGAGGGGAGCGACGGGTGAGGGCGGTGCGCTTCACGGGTCCACCTCGATTCGATACGCGTACCAGTACTTGCTACCGCGCTCCGCCTTCCACACCTTGCTCGGTGGCTCGTCGCATGAGACCCAGGGCTCGACGTGCCCATTGTCTGGCTCCGCGATGAGCTTGCGCATCGCAGCGAGCGCGCCGTCCTCTGACGCGTGCACGCTCTTCACGCTCTCGCCCTCGTAGTCGTAGCCCTCCTCGACAATCCACACGTGTGTCATTCGGCCTCCAGTACGTTCAGCAGCTGTACGAGGTACTCACTCCACGTGACGCCCTCTTCGATCGCCGGCCAGTGGCTCGGTGCGGACTCCGGGCACTCCGGCAGTGGTGGGGTCCTCCGGTCCGGCGCGCGCGGTCGGCCGTGCAGCCGGGTGCGGACTTCGATCGGGATCGCGTTCCACGCCTCCCGCTCCAGGCCCTCGTCGGCAGGCTTGTTGGCTCGCCAGAACTCCTCGGCCCGGAGGTTCGCAGAGTCGGCCTGCCACGCCGTCAGGCGGGCATCGTGCTGGGCCCAGCAGGACATCAGGTGGGCGTGGTCGACGTCCTGCGGGGAGACGTAGTCGAAGTCTCTGCGAGCGCTCACGAGCTCGGCGTGCAGGCTCTGCCACCACGAGGCGGCGTGCTCGATCTGCTCGGCTTGGGTCGGAGAGTGGGTGACCATCAGGCGGAGGCGGCGGAGGGTCCCGGAGAGGTCGAAGGCTTCAGTCATGGCGTCCTCCTCAGCCAGTCCGGCACGTCATCGTCCACCGGCGGAGCACCACGCTTCGCCGCGTCTGCTTGGGCGTCTGCTAGGCGTCTCTCGAAGTGCGCCAGCCGGAACGGCGTCTCCGAGTTGAGCCACTTCCACTCGCTCTTCTCGCGAGCCTCGGCGGCCATGTGCTCGAGCACCTGGTAGCACTCGGCTTCCCCGTTGGGGCGAGCGCGGAGCAGGGCCAGGACGTGTTGCGCGTCGCCCAGGCGGGAGCCTCGGACGCCCTCGGCTCGCAGGGCGTTCAGGCGGAACATGACCCGGCGCGCGGCGGCCTCGACCACGATGGCGGCATCGGCGGTCGGGTGGGTGAGGACCAGATCAGGGGACGTCCGTGCGTGCTGCTCGATCGCCTCGTCGACCCGGCGGATCATCGCCTCCAGGTCTGCGCGGAGCAGGGCGAGGAGCGGGTCACGCATCGCGGCCTCCGAGGAGAGCGAGCATTCGGTCGCGCCAGTCGTGCGCACCTGCGATCGTCATGCGAGCAGGCGGCACCTGGAACGCTTCGGCGATGAGGTCGCCCACACCTTCGTTGAGCAACCAGACGTCGCCCCATTCCTCGCGGCACAGATCTGGGTCGAGCTGCACGAAGCCCGGTGGTGCTTGATTGCGGTCCATGCTCATTCCTCCCCTCGCCAGAACAGATCGACCACGGACCACAGCGATCTCTCCTCGGGGATCACCAGGACATCCAACCGAGGAGAGCCGACGCCGACGATCCGCCGAGCGACGAGCATGCTGACTTGCTTGTCGTTCGCCAGTGCGCCTCCGTGCTGCAGGGAGTCGAGCACGCACTTCGCAGTCGCATCGACGTCGACACCGCGCTCGTCGGCGACGTACGTGTCGAGAAAGACGGTGGCCGCGCCGGCGATCGGATGCCAGAATCGGCGGTTGCGCTCCGAGATAGTGCGCAAGACCATCTCATCGAGCGTCCGCTGGTAGCGAGCGCGGGCAGGGCCGACATGGTGTCGGGGATTGTTGCTCGCGAGCACGGGCGGAAGGTGGTGGGTGAAGCGCATCAGAAGTCCATCACCGAGTAGTCCGGTGGGGGCTTTTTGTTGGCGGCTGCCGGGTCCGGGTCCATCGCATCGAGGCAGCCGCGGAGGCGGGCGAACGCGAGGAGCGATCGCAGGCACCCGACGACGTCATCGCGCATGTTCGGGTAGGGGAACATCACGACGTCGTCGATCGCCTTGGCGTAGAACGATCCGTCTTTCGCCTCTTCGAGCTGGACTTGCCGGTAGGTCACTCGCTCGACGCCGAACATGAGGCAGTAGCAGCGCCACTGCATCGACTCGGCGTGCTTGTCCGCGGCGATCGGCTTGGTGCTGGTCTTGAGCTCCAGCATGTCGAGGCCAAGCAGCCAATCGGCGTGGCCGGTGACGCGCACTGGAGTCTCGTCGACGTCGAGCACGATGCTGCCGGGGACTTCCGGCAAGGCGCCTTCCGTGCCCGAGCTGGCCTCGGCGATCGAGGCGACGTCGAAGATGATCGGCCCGTTGTACGTACCGGCGATCGCCGCGTGAAAAGCCGACCCGAGCGCAGCCGCTTCCGACGGAGCGGAGTCGTCATCCGCACCGCGACGCAGTCTCGCCTCCATCTCCTCGGCTGTGATGAAGTCGACGTCCGGGTCCATGTAGAGCCGGAAGCTGTCGACCGTGCTGGCGCGGACGGTGATCACTCCGCCACCGCCTCTGCCGGCTCCGGGTCGATGAACCGACCTTGCCCCTTCTTCCCCTCGTACTTCAGATCCAGCTCCTTCGCGCGCGCCGCGATGATGTGCTTGACCTGCGGGCCGAGCGGAGGCTTGAGCGCGGCTGCGTCGGCAACGAGCGCGTTGATCTCCTCGGCGTTCGTCGCCTCGGTCGCGCGGGTGTTCCACTCGTCGATCGCGTCGACCACGATCCGCTGCTCGTCGCTCAGCCGGTTGAGGGCTTCCTTCGCCTGCGCGATCACGGTCGCGAGGAAGTCACGGTGCGTGGTGAAGTCCGGCACCGTGAGCGGCTCGAAGCGACCGGGGTTTTTGCCGAGCCACCGATCGGTCGGCGAGAAGTCGAGAACCGTCGAACGATTCACGCTGTGCATGTACGCGACGCCGTCCGCCCGCTTGAACACCTCGCCGTGACTGCTGCCCTGGATGTCCGCGCGGAAGATCAACTCGTCGCCTTTCTTGTCCTCGCGATCGTGGGCGATCAGCACGACATCCTTCCCGAGCGACGTCAGCCAGCCGAGCCACGTCGCGTAGGCGGACTTGAGCGCGCCGTAGCCCTGCAGCGACAAGGCTCCACCGTAGCCCTGCATCTTCGGGTTACCCTTGATGATGTTCGCCGCCATCACGTCGAGGCATCGGCCCACCGTGTCGACAACGATCGTCTTGTACTCGGCCAGGTCCTCGGCCGTCATCGCGGCGACGTCGGCCCAGGAAGAGACCTGCACGGTGTCCTTCCGGAATCCGGAACGATGCGCGCCCTTGTCGAAGTCGAGCAGGAGCGGTGCTTCTGCGGTGCAGCCGATCGACGTCTTACCAATCCCCGGCGAGCCGTAGATGAGGAGGGTGATGGTCTGAACCGCGATGCGGTCCGCGCTACGTGTGATCTGGATCGTCATCGTGTGAACCTCTGTGCTTCGTACTCTGCGCCGGAGAACTCACCGGCCTTACGCTCGCTGGACCGCTGACTCTGGTCCCGCTCCCACTCGACGACACACCGCAGGTGGACCCGCTCTCCGTCGGGGATTCGTTCTACGATCATCGTCCGTTCCTCGCTGCTCGTTGAGCATCCGACTCTGCTCGAGCGAACGATTTCGCCGAGCCACGGACACCACGCTCTGTCGCCCAGTGCCACGGCCTGGACATGTGCTCGTAGAACGACACCACCGCGATGACCTCACGGTGCAAGTCGCGAATGAGTAGCGTGCAGTCGCCCGCACGCGCCTCGGCCCGCTTGGCCTCTTCGGAGAACTCGCCGCGGGAGAGGGTCACGACTCCTCCGCCTCTGCGTCGCCAGCCCTGATGGCGTCCGCGTCTCGCTGCAGCGCTCGCTCGCTGAGTCCGGTGGCGATGTCGTTCACGAACGACTCCGGCGACGGCACTCGGTTCCATCCCATCGCGAGTCGCAGCGTTCGATTCATGTGCAGCCCGCTAATCGCCGACGCGACGGCCTCGGCATCTTCACGCGGCGCCTCGGCGAGAAGCGTTAGGATCTCGATGAAGAGCTGGCCACGAGTCGTCATCGGCCACCCCGCAGCAGTCCGTGGACCAAGCCGGCGCCCACGAAGAACGCCAGGGCGATGAGAAGGGCGCAGAGGAACGCGGTGTCGTCGAGGTGGGTCATCGCGACGCCTCCGCCTTCCGTGCTTGGTACCGGCGTGTGGCCGCAGACTGGCATGCTCTGCACGTTCGCTTTCCGGGTCGACCGCCGAGGTTGCGGCCCGAGTACTCGTGACCCTGGGGGCAGTGCGTGATGTTCCGCCAGCGCTCTGCCGCGCCTCCTCTCCTCACGTTCTCGCTATGCGTGACGGCCTCCAAGTGGTCGGGGTTCACGCACTGCCTGGTACGACATAGGTGGTCGATCTCCAGGGCAGACGGGATCGGGCCTTTGTAATGCTCGTAGCTCACGCGATGCGCGAGGAGCTTCCTATGTGTGCCAGCACGCTTGCTACCGCACCAGAACATCCCGTAGTGCTCGTTCTGAGTGTTGCCGATCCACAACCAGCACCCGGTGTTCGGCTCGACCTG
>Ga0307509_10001366_pt1 | contig 41305 bp, 53 predicted proteins | sample 10_EM_MG_FD_202245 | JGI IMG/M metagenome (GOLD analysis project Ga0307509, IMG submission 202245) | Populus trichocarpa ectomycorrhiza microbial communities from riparian zone in the Pacific Northwest, United States - 10_EM | ecosystem: Host-associated > Plants > Roots > Unclassified | place...
TTTCAGGTGCTGGGTGCGCACCTGCTGCCCTTCGGCGCCACGCCGGAGGCCGCGCTCGCGGTGTTCGACGCGGCGCCGCAGAGCGTCTCGGACGAGCTGCTCGTGCGCTGGCTGCGCGCGAACACGCGAGCGCTGGACGCTGCGAAGGCCGGCGAGATCGACCTGTTCATTCACTACTACAACGGCTGCGCGCTCGACGACACGGCGCGCTATCGGAAGCGGTTCGATCCGGCGTACGTGAAGGCCGGCGGGAAGCTCTAGGCCGGCTTCCACGCGGTGAGCATGGTGAGCACCTTCTGCCCACAGCCGTCGCAGTAGTGGAGGTAGGCGTCGTCTTTCGCGACGTCGACCTCCTGCGCGAGGCCCTCGGCATCGCCCGTGTGCACGTCGATGCGCACCCAGCCGAGCGGCAGCTCGATCGTGCCCTCGGGCGCGAGACGCGGTGCACGTGTGGCACGTCCAACGATCCATGGTGTCGAAGCCCATTACGCGCGCTCCCAGAGCGGGGTGAATGACACGCGGACCAGCGGGCGCTGGTCGGCGACGATGCCGTCCACGTGCCGCTTGTTCGCGCCGCGGCGCTTCGGGCATTCGTCGGACCGCTCGCCCTCGTAGCCGTCGCAGTAGTTGCACACGCATCGGTAGGCGCTCCGCTGCACGATAGGCCCGAAGTCGCCGCGGTCTGCTCGGAGCAACGCGCGGAGCAGCAACGCGAGACGCACCCGGAGGATGCGCGGCTGCTTCCACCCGCCGTCACCCCGACGACGCGGCAGAGCGTCGAGGATGTCATCGCAGACCGCGTTGCCGAGCCAGAGCACGTCGCACGCGAAGTCGAGCGAGTCGGTCGCGTACGTGTCTTTGAGCGTCGCCGGGCGCGCGTGAATGAACGCCCGCAGCCAGGACAGCGCGAGCGCCATAGCCTGTCGATCCATGCTCGTCATGCGCTCCTCGCTTCCGCCCGGCCCGGTTCCAGCGCATCGAGCAGCGCCTCGACCGACTCGACGAGATCCATCGCTCGGTGCGCCATCCAGCGGTCGCCGGTCGCGACGCTCTCGGCCGCGCGCATCGCCGCGCGCTCAACACGGGACACAGCACTGGACACGCCGAGCGAATCGGCCGCGATCTCTCGCGCAATCGGCCGCACCTCCACGCCTTCGTAAACCGTAGGTCCGGAGTTCAAATCTCCGAGGCGGCTTAGTGCGTGTGTCCCGTTTGTGTCCCGGTGGAAGAGCGAGGACACCGCATCCGAGCACAGGTGTGCGTAGCGCTGCGTGACCGCGATGTCGGCGTGCCCGAGCAAGTCGCGCAGCTCCTCGAGGCGCAGCGGCCGAGCGATCAGCCCCGGCGCCCACGTGCCCTGCAGCATGTGGCTCGCGAACGTGTGCCGCAGATCGTGGAAGCGAATGCGCCGCGTGATGCCGGTGACCTTGCGCAGCTTCGACCAATCGGCGTCGTACCCGTCCGCGTGGTAGCTGCCGTCGCGCCCCGGCCACACGAGCGCGAGGTGTGAGCGAATCTTCGCCGCGCGCGACATCGATCGCCACATGCGGATCGCGGCGAGCGCAGGCGCGAGTAGCGGCACCTCGCGCGGCTTGCCGCCCTTGGTCGCCTCGCCGCGTGACCATCGGACGTGCACGACGCTGCGCGCCTCGTCGACGTCTTCCCAGCGCAGCCCGCACAGCTCGCCCGCGCGCAGCCCGGTGAAGATCGCGAAGATGAAGAGCAACCGCGAGCGCATCGGCAGATCGACGCACGTCACGACCGCCTCGACCTCGTTCGCGCGCAGCCAGTCCCAGCCGTCGGCCTTCTTCGCCTTCGCGCGCTTGCCGATCTTGAGATCGGCGCACGGGTTCTGCAGACCGGGGCAGGGCCCCGTGCGCGCTGCAGCGGCCGTGAACGCCTGACGCAAGAGCCCGAGCGCGTTCTGCCGCGTCTGCGCGGCGAGGGCGCGCGTGGAGCCGAGCCACGTCTCGGCGAGCTCGGCAGTGACCTCCGTGAGCGCGAGGCGCCCAACGCGCGTCTCGGCGCCGAAGTGCTGCCGAAAGCGCGCGAGATCGCGCGAACGCGTGCCGGGGCGCACGTCGCGCGTTGGGATCCACCGCTCGCCCCAGGCCGCGAGCGACGGCACGGTGAGCGGAGCGAGCTCGAGCGCGTCGAGCGCCGCAGTGACGGCGGCTTCGGCCTCGCCGCGCGTGTCGAACACGCCGACCGATGCGCGGCGATGCGCGTGCGGAAGGCGCCCACGGAAGCGCCCGCGGTGCTCGGTGACCGAGCCAGCGCCCCAGGGACGATCGGTTGCGTCGTTCATCTCGCGACCTTCCTTCTCAACCGCGCGACGGCGGCCTGCCCGCGCGCTCGCGCGACGTCGTCTACGGGCCCGCTGATCTGCTCGGCGAGCTTCGCCGCGAGCGCCGTCGACTTCACCCGACGCTGCCCCGGAAGCCGCTCGCCGCGCAAGCGGGCCTCGAGGCGCTCGCTCTCCTCGCGCACGATGGCGCGGATCTGCGCGAGCGCGTCGGGGTCGAGGATCATCGCTCGCGCCCGTTCGCGAAGTTGTCGACGAGCTCGACGAGCAACTGCACACGACCGCGCAGCTTCCACGTCTCCACGTTGTTCGCGTCGGCCACGCTCACGTTCGAGAGACGCACGGCGCTCTCCGACAGAAGCCGCGTCAGCCAGCGGAGCACACGGTCGCGCTTCACGACGTGCGCCTCGGCGCGAACCTGCTCGACGGGTCGGCGGTCGCTCATGCGGCGGCCTGCTGCGCCCAGCGCTTCGCAATGTCGCGCACCACGCGGTGCGGGTTCACGTCGAACACGTCCTCGCGGTAGTGGATCGACGCCGGGTGATTCGCGGCGTGCATGACGATCGCGGCCTCGTCGTGGTTGATCGCCGCGTCGGGCGAGCGGCCGAGCGCCTCCTCGACGCCCGTGCTCGTGCCGCCGCCGCCCGCGAACATGTCGACGAAGCCCTCGCCGTCGTCTAGCTCCAGATTCGCCGCGACGAGCGCGGCTGAGAACGGCGGCGGTACTGCGTTGCCGGCGAGCTTCGTCTGCGCGGTCGTGCCGATGGGCTTGCCGGCAGCCTCGAGACCGTCGATCACGTAGTCGTCGGGGAAGCCCTGCGCGGCGAACAGCTCGGGCGGGATGAGCATCCGCGACTCGATGTCGACGATGCGGTACACCTCGCCGTCGATCGTGACGAGCCCAACGTCGTCGCCGCTCGCACCGTGCGCGCGCAGTAGCTCGGCGACCTCGCGCGAGCGGTCGGCATGCTCCGGGCCCGCGAGCATCCGGGCGACCGTCAGCGCGTGATGGTCCTTCGCGGTGATGGTGCCGAGCGGGCGATCGACGCGGTGCCCGATGACGCCACCGTAGTGCTTCGTGATGATGGGGCAGATCAGGTGCTTGTCGTTCGTCGCGCAGACGGTCGCGAGCGGGATGTCGAGCGGCTGCCCGCGGAACGTGCCGGCGCCGCACCCCTCACGGAGCCCGGCCCCGGTGATCGTCGAGTAGTGCCCGTGGCGCACGATGAACGGCGACGGGTTGCGCGCCTCGACGACGAACCGACGCACGCCGATCGCGATGCGTGCGAGCGTGGCCGGCGCCGGCGAGCGCTTGCGACCGAAGATCGACGCGCCGCGAACATCCCATCGGATGCACTCCGCAGCGGTGCGATGCGGCCGCGCGAGGCCCGGCCCGTGCGACGCGCGCGGCCACGTGATGCGAGCGCCGTCGCAACGAGCCGCGACGAACAGACGCTTGCGCGACGTGGGCGCGCCGTAGTCGGCAGCGATGAGCGTGCTCCATTCGAGCTCGTAGCCGTGCGAGCGGAGCACGGCGCACCACCACGCGAACGTCTCGCCCTTGCGCGACTCGATCGGCCGGTCGTGCTCGTCGAGCGGGCCCCAGTCTAAGAACTCGGGCACGTTCTCGCAGAAGAACATCCGCGGGCGCACTTCGCTCGCCCATCGGTGGGCGACACTGGCGAGCGCGCGGATGTTCTTCGCGAGCGGCTTCGCGCCCTTCGCACGCGAAAACTGCGTGCAGTCGGGCGAGAGCCACGCGCCGCCGATGCGGACTGCGCTCACGTCCGCACTTCGGGGCGGTAGCTCGACGCGTCGAGCCCGTACGTCCAGGCGTTGGCCTCGAGCGCGGTGCGCATCGTCGGCGGCACCGGGATCGCGAACTGCCGACCGGTGCCGCAGCGCACGCGCAGGAAGCGCTCGCGCGGCGAGTCGGGCAGGTCGACCTCGATCAGCTCGCCGATCATCGGGTCGCTGTCCTTGTCGATCTGGCGCGGCTTGAGCGACGCGAGCACCTTGTCCCAGCCGAGGATCTCGGCGAGCGCACGGCGCTGCTCGATCTGGCGGTGCGTCAGCGCGAGCGACGGATCGATCGTGTGCTTCCGCTCGATCCACTCACCAGGGATGACCTGGCCATGCCACGAGTAGAGCCCCCAGCCGTCCGCGAACTGGATCGCGGGCCCGTGCTCTGCGTGCAGACGGCCATTGCCGTCGCGATGCAGGACCGTCGGCCGCTCCGAGACGATGACGAACTCGCGATGCGGCCACCACCAGCATCCCTCGGTCGCGTCCTCGGCCGCTTGCGTCTCTGCGACGGCGAGCGAGAGGCCGCAGCAGTCGCGGTAGTACGTCGCCCACGCCGCCGGCCACGAGGGCCACAGACAGCCGCCGAGGCGGTTGTACCAGCCGCGCGAGAGAGTGTCGTAGAACGCTCGGCGAAGCTGCGAGGCGAGATCGCCGCCCACCGCGCCGTGCACCGCGTCGCGCACCGCGCCGTGCACCGCGTCGCGCACCGCGCCGTGCACCGCGCCGTGCACCGCGTCGCCCACCGCGTCGCGCACCGCGCCGCCCACCGCGCCGTCCACCGCGTCGCGCACCGCGCCGTGCACCGCGCCGTCCACCGCGCCGCCCACCGCGTCGCGCACCGCGTCGCGCACCGCGTCGCGCACCGCGCCGTCCACCGCGCCGCGCACCGCGCCGTCCACCGCGTCGCGCACCGCGCCGTGCACCGCGCCGCCCACCGCGCCGTCCACCGCGCCGCGCACCGCGCCGTCCACCGCGTCGCGCACCGCGCCGTGCACCGCGCCGTGCACCGCGCCGCCCACCGCGCCGTCCACCGCGCCGCGCACCGCGCCGTCCACCGCGTCGCGCACCGCGCCGTGCACCGCGCCGCCCACCGCGCCGTCCACCGCGCCGCCCACCGCGTCGCGCACCGCGTCGCGCACCGCGTCGCGCACCGCGTCGCGCACCGCGTCGCGCACCGCGCCGTCCACCGCGTCGCCCACCGCGTCGCGCACCGCGCCGATCTTCCGATTTCGCAGCTCGAGCGTGAGCGCAGCGATCGGACCGGCGATCGAAACGACGAGCGGGCTCGTCGTCCACACGATCCGCTTGGGCGGCGGCAGCTTCGCCGCGGCGTAGTAGCCGAGGATCCCGCGCTCCATCTTCGCGCGGTCGGCCTTGCGCACCTCGAGCGCGCGAGCGATCCACGCGCGTGCGTGGGTGTGCATCGCCGCCTCTTGAGCCTCGGTCAACTTCGTGAGCAGTAGCTTCCCCATCTTCGTGTCTCCTTGTGAGTGGTCAGTTCGATCGAACGCGGATCAGTCCTCGACGCGGCGCCAGCCCTCGGGCGTGTACTCGCGCTGCCGACGCAGCTCGTAGCTGCCGACCTCGAGCGCGATCGGTGCGTGCGTGTCGTGCGGACGGTCGTGCAGGAGCTCGGCCGGGCTCGAGCAGCGCAGGTACGCGATCGTCGGGTCCTGCGTCGTGAAGTACTCGCTGCCGATCGCGGCGAGGTAGTGGTGATGGCCCGTCTCGCTGTGCGCGACGATGTGCCGGCCGCCGCACGGCTTGCTCGCCGTGACGCCGGCCGGGATCTCGTCGATGCGACGGATCAGCAGGTCGCCCTGCGCCGCCATCTTCGTGAACGTGCGCAGCCCCGCCGTCGGGGTCGCGCTCTTCTTCGCCGCTCGCTTCGTCTTGCCCATGATCGTTCTCTCCCCGCCGCCGAGAGTGGCGACGATGGATGCCGCGGGAATCGAACCCGCGAACGCGCTCCGGCCGATGGGGTAGAGGCCGGGAGGGGCACGCGTAGGGCCACCGCACCCGAAAGGGCCTCGACGTGGGCGAGGCCGGTCCCGTGCGAGTTCAGAACGGGATGTCGTCGTCGCCGAAGTCCGGCGCGTCGGGTGCGTGCTTCGGCGCGCCGCCGCCGTTGCGCGGAGCGGCGGGCGCCGAAGTCGGCGCGGCGGGCTTGGAGCCGGGCGCGGGTGATGCGGCTTTCACGCCGCGCGCCTGAGCGGCGAAGCGCTCAGCGAGCGAGCGAGCCGCGTTCGCGGGCATACGCGCCTCGTCGCTGATCTTCGCGCCGCCGCCGATACGGTTGACCCACTCGACCTTCGGGAAAACCTTGAGCTCGCCCTCGATCTCGCGCTCTTCGTGGTCGACGACGATCTCGACGATGTTCGCGTCGATGCCGCGGAGATCGTCGAGCATGTCGCCCTGCCAGCCCATGTGCCGCAGCGACTCGATGGTGCGCTGCGACGTCTTCTCGGTGAGCCAGCCATCCCAACGGAGACGACGACGCGCGTGCTCGCCCTCGACGATCTCGACGATGACCGAGATCCCCTCCGTACCCGACTTCGCGACGACGGCCGCGCCCTCGACGCCACGGGCCTGGTACTTCCCCTTCGGTAGAATCGCCATCACGCAGCCTCCTTGTTGATCGTCAGAGCGAGTCGGTTCTCGACCGCGCGGAGGCGGCCCATGGCGTCGGTGCCGGCAACGGCCGCGGCGATGGCGGCGCGCACCTTCTCGTGCTTCTCGGCGGGCACGCTCGAGAGAGCGACCTCGATGCGCGCGAGGATGGTGTCGCGCGTCTCGATCGAGGAGCTCGCCTCGATCCACGCCTCATACGAGAGCGGCAACTCGGCCGGCGCATCGCTGCGCGTGCCCGCGACCCAGCCGGGCGCGCCCTGCGTGTGGATGACGCGCTCGCCGAGCGACGACACCTTCGCGCGCATGTTCTGCTTGTGGATGCCGATCTTCGTCGTCGCGAAGAGGATGTGGTCGGCCCAGCCGCGCAGCAGCGCGCTCGCCTTCTGGTTGAGGTTGAGGTCGTACCGCTGGTAGTCCTCGGTGTCGGGGCTCTTCACGTTCACAAGCGCCGCATGCGCGACGAGGATGATGTCCATGCCGCGCTGATCGCGCAGTGCGTCGAGCCGTCCGCACAGCTCGCTCCAGATGTCGAGCGCGAAGATGTAGCCCTTGTGAAAGCCGTAATCCTCGATCGAGGAGGCGCGCTTGTCGCCGTTGAGCTTCGTCGCACACGTCCGCTTCCACACGTGGCGCTCGAGCTCGTCGAGCGTGTCGACGACGAGCGTCTTGTACGAGTGCTCGCCGGTCGTGAGCACGTCGAGCGCGTCGATCACGTCGCTCCACGAGAGCGCGCGCGGGAAGGACTCGACGTCGAGCCGGTTGGCGCCCTCCTCGAGGGGCAGCCAGATGGGCGCGAGCGCGTGCGATGCCCACGTGCTCTTGCCGATCTTCTCCTTGCCGTAGATGACGGTGCGCTGCGGCGCACGCCGCGGCCCCTTCGTGATCGCGCCGAGGCTCATCCTCGCGCGCGGGTTGGTTTTCTCTTCGCTCATCTGCTGTCTCCTCTCAGCCGCGCGCCACATGCGCGCGGGAAATCCACGGCTGGATCAGGTCCCAGCCCTTGCGCGCGATCGCGCGCGCCATCTCGACACCCTCGGCCGTCGACTCGTGCGGCAACGCGAGGATCGGACCGTCTTCGCGCGAGTCGTCGGCGTCGCGGTTCCAGCCGCAGCCCACGACGAGCAGGTGCCGCTCGCTGCGCATCACAGCGGCGTACGCATCCAACTGCGTGCCGTAGTACCAGGGCGTTTCGGTCGCGCCGTTCCACCACGCCGGTTTCGCGAAGCCGTAGCGGGCGACTTTCGTGTCGAAAGTGACGAGCTTGCGTCGCCACGTGTGCGCCCAGCCGTCGGGGTGCACGACGAGCGGCGACTTCGGGTCCGCGTGCTCGACCCACTCCCATGGAAGCGCGCCGGCCCACTGGATCGTGGACGGGTCGATCTCGCGCTCGAGCTCGCACGTCCACTCGCCGCGCTCGAGGCGCTCGATCCACGCGGCGAGCAGCTCGGGCTCGCGACGCGTGCCGGTGTCGAGCGTCGCGCCACGATCCTGCGCGGCAAGGCCGAGCAGCTGCGCGAGCCCGCGCGGCAGGCCGCCATGACGCGGCATCGGCCGCGCCTTCTCGCGAATCCAGCGCGGAGCCTCTTCGGGCGCGCGGTGGCCGAACGCGACCGCGAGATACGCGATCGCCGAACCGCCGATGCCAAGCGGCGGCTCTTTGCGCTCGCGCGTCGGCAGGTCGGTGCTGAACACCGCGGCGTCGAGCTCGTCGCGCGCTTCGCGCGCTTCGCGCGCTTCGCTCACGCCACCCTCGCGAGCGACACGAGCGTGGCGAGGGTCGTGCCGACGTATCGGTGCGGCGAGTAGAGACGGCACGACGTGCACGAGCACCCGCTGCGCGAGTAGCCCCAGTCCGGTCGGCCCTCGACGCCAACGGGCTGCGCGAGATGGTGCTGCGCCTTGCGCGCGAGCACGAAGCGATGCCGGTAGTCGAGGAAGCCGCTCCACTTCCGCTGCGCCTCGCGCTCGTCGTTGTACTCACACTGGCGCTCGCGCGACGTCTGCGCGTACGTGCGCTGATAGTCGGCGTCGCTCACGACACCCTCGCTGCGAGCACGGCGAGGAACAGGTCGGCGGCGGCGTGGTTGCCGTCGTGCCGCGCGCGGTTCGCGCAGTCGAGCAGCTCCGCGTCCGAGAGCGCATGCGTCGTCGCGCCCGCGGCGAGAAGCAGCCAGCGGTTCGGCTTGGTCTCGGTGCTCGTCGTTGTGCCCATCTCGCCGTCTCCCTCGCGCACCGCCGTGGTGCTGATGGACGGATGATAGTCAACTATCGATAGCTGTCAACAGGTGGACTGGCGAAAGTTTCCGCATCACGCTTGGAGCCATGAAACAGGCCTCCGTGCTCGTGTGCGCAGTAGTGGTCCTCGCCGCGTGTGGATCCGGAGGCCACGCAGACTTCCTTGCGTCGTGCGCTGCGGCCTCGGATGCGGGCATGCACGCGTGCTCGAGCGGGCTCGCATGCAACGCGTCCGGCGAATGCGCGATCCCGTGCGCGTCAGATCTGGATTGCCAGACGATGCAGCGCGGTGGCGCGGCGGCGCATCCGGGCAGTTCGTGCAGCCCTCAGCATGGATGCTTACTGCTGTGTGCGAGCGGCGACGATTGCCCGAGCGGGTTCGCGTGCGGCATGCCGCCCACGTTCACGCACCGCGTCTGCTTCTAGATCGCCTTGGGCCGCGCTGCGATGTGACCTTCCGCGATGGCGAGCCACGCCGACATCGGCGGGTTCGAGCCGTCGGGGAAGGGTGTTGCCATCACGCGCACGATCTCGTCGGGCGTGAGCGACTTGTAGACGGTCGTCTTCTTGAAACCGTCCCAGCCCTCTCCCGTTGGCTCATGCTTCTCATAGATCCCCCGCAGCTCGTCGATGCTCATAGAGAACACACGAGCGATCGCCGCGAGGTTCGGGAGCTCGGGCACTGACCCGTCGTTCTTCCCGTCGCCCGGCGGCTTTCTCCATCGCTTCGCCGCTGCCCACGTGACGCCCGCAGCCTTGGCAAGCTGCGTCGTGGTGACGTGCTTCTCTCTCGCCAATCTGTCGATGCGCTTCCACAGCGGTTCTGCCTCGTGCTGCGGAGCAGACGATCGATGCGCGTCCATACTGACGCTGAGCCTGCTCGGGCCGCTGGAAGGCCGCAATCCATAGGCGACAGGTGTACCACGCGACGCGGTTAGCACGGCGAGCTTGACTGCGGTATAGATAGTCGGCTACAACCCGGCATGATGACGAAGCGCGTTCCGGGTCGCGGCGTCTCTGCCGCAGAGAAGAAGAGGCGCTCCGCTCCGCTCCGCGAGTGGTGCGCGAAGTTCGGTCGCGGAGCGATCACGCACCTCACCGACGAGACAGGCCTCACATTCGCCGCTGCGTCGCGAATCGTGCACGGGTCTGCGGCGCCGCGGCCCGAAACCGCAGCGAAGATCGAACGCGCCACGGGCGGCGCTGTGCGTGCGGCTGCTCTCGTCGGCCTCGAGGCGGCATGACGCGCTCGCCGCAGATGCGACGACGGCTCGCGCTGCATGCGCTCGGCCGACCAATCGCCGCGGAAGCGCGGCGCATGTCTGCCCGCGCATTGCGCGGCGGCGCGCTCTCGCGTCCTGACGCGTGTGGAAAGTGCGGAAGGGTTCGCGCTGGCTGGCCTGTCCAAGCGCACCACGAAAGTTACCTGAATCCGCTGGATGTCCAGTGGCTCTGCTCTGGATGCCACGCAGAGCGCCACTGCGTTTTGAGGCGCGAGCGCCGCGATCCGCTCGGCGTCGTTGGCCGGCTCGTGCACCGCAACCTGCTCGCGCTGATGGCGCTCTCGTCCCATCCGAACACCGTAGCGACGGGGGATTCCGCGGGCGAGGTGTCGCGATGACGACGCTCGCACCCGACCTCTATCGCGCGACGCTGCGCTCGCAGATCCGCGACGTGCTGCGCACGACGCTCGAGGATTGCGCGGCGAACGCGCGCACGGTGTGGGCCGCGACGATCGGCGTGCCGCACCAGCACATCGACCGCGCCATCGCTCGAGACGGGGACAAGGCGCTGCACGTCGCCGACGCGCTCGCGGCGCCTGAGCCGGTGCGGCACGCGCTCGCGCAGGCGCTCATCGGCGACAGCCACGTCATCGCGCAGGCGCCGTTGCACGGCACGAGCGACGACTTCGCGCTGCTCGCCAAGCTCGTGCGCGAGCAGAACGCGACGCTGGAAGCGCTGATCACGGCGGCGGCAGACGCGACCATCACGACCGACGAGGGCGCTCGCATCGAGCGCGCCGCGCATCGGTCGATGCAGGTCACTGCGGCGGTGCGCGAGCTCGGGCGGCGCGCCGTCTCGCAGCGCGGGCTCTCGCTCGTGCCGAGAGCGGGGACGCGATGAGCCTGCCGCCGGAGACCGGATACAAGCACCCGAGCGGGCACTCGCACCATCTCGGCGGCAAGCCCGCACCGATCGATGGCAGCGAGGCGAACCCGTTTCCGCCACCGCCCGACGGCTGGCGCCCGACGGGGCTCGTGCGCGCCGAGGAGAACGAGGTCGAGCTCGCGCTCTGGGATCGCGTGCGCCGCATCGCCGAGGCGCGCGGCATCTCGGTGCGCGCCGCCGCGAAGGTCGTCGCGGGCGAGCTGAGTACGCCCGTCAGTGGAGAAGAGCGATGAGCAAGCACCTCGAAACGCTGCGCCTCATGCGCGTCTCTGCGGTCGGCGACCATGCCGCCGCGCTCGACCACGCGATCGCAGTGCTCAACGGCTGCCACGCGCTCAACCGCGACGCGCTCGCCGATGAATTCGTCGGCGTCATGGGTCCGAGCGCAGACGCGCCCACGTGGGAGGTCGGCGGCGTCGAGGCCACGAACATCGAAGGCGCGATCGCGGCGTACGCGGAGAGTCGCCGATGACCGCGCAGAGCTACGAGCAATTCATCGCGCAGAAGAGCGCGACCACGCGCTTCGACGGCATCGACGTGGCGCCGGGCGAGCTGCACGCGGCGCTCAAGCCGCACCAGCGCGACATCACGCGATGGGCGCTGCGCAAGGGCCGCGCGGCCGTGTTCGCCGACACGGGCCTCGGCAAGAGCTTCTCGCAGCTCGAGTGGGCGCGCGTGGTCTCGCAGCGCGGGCGCGTGCTCATCGCAGCGCCGCTCGGCGTGGCGCAGCAGACGGTGCGCGAGGGCGAGCGCTGGGGCATCGCGTGCTCGTATCTGCGTGAGGACGACGAGAGCGTGCGCATCGTCGTGACGAACTACGAGATGCTGCACCGCTTCGATCCGTCGCGCTTCATCGGCGTGGCGCTCGACGAGTCGAGCATCCTCAAGAACCACACGGGCGCGACGCGCAACGCGCTCGTCGCCTCGTTCGCGCAGACGCCATACCGCACGTGCTGGACCGCGACGCCGGCACCGAACGATCACACCGAGCTCGGCAATCACTCCGAGTTCCTCGGCATCAAGACGCGCGCGGAGATGCTCGCGGAGTTCTTCGTGCACGACGGCGGCAGCACGCAGGACTGGCGCGTGAAGGGCCATGCGATCACGGCGTTCTGGCGATGGGTCGCGTCGTGGGGCGCGGTCGTGCGGCTGCCGTCCGACCTCGGGCACGAGGACGAAGGCTATCGCCTTCCGCCGCTGCGGATGCACACGCACATCATCGCGACCGACGACGGGCCCGTGCCCGCGGTCAAGCCGGGCGCGACGGGGCTGCTCTTCGCCGACGACGCCGCGACGCTCAACGAGCAGCGCGCACTTCGTCGCGTGACGCTCGCGCAGCGGGTCGATGCCGCGGTGTCGATCGTCGACCGCGACCCGAAGGCGCCCGCGCTCGTGTGGTGCGAGCTCAACGACGAGCAGGACGCGCTCGAGGAAGCGTTCGGCGATCGCGCGTGGAGCATCCGCGGCGCCGACACGCTCGACCAGAAAGAGCAGCGCATCAGTGCGTGGCTCGCGGGCCGGCGCGCCGTGATGATCGGCAAGCCGTCCATGCTGGGGATGGGGCTGAACTTCCAGCACTGCGCGCGGCAGGTGTTCGTCGGCGCGTCGCACAGCTACGAGCAGACGTACCAGGCGATCCGCCGCTGCTGGCGCTTCGGTCAGGCGCGTCCCGTGGACGTGCACGTCATCAGCGCCGACAAGGAGCGCCTCGTCGTCGAGAACTACCGCCGCAAAGAGGCAGACGCCGCGCGCATGGCTGCCGAGATGGCCGCGCAGGTCGGCGAGAGCGTGCGTGCCGAGGTCTGCGGCGCGTCGGGGCGTGAGTGGAATCCGTACGAAGCCGGTCAGCCGATCGTGGTGCCGGCGTGGATAGAGGAGGCAGCATGAAGGTGATCGAACAGGTCGTGACCGACAGGTACGCCGCGTACCACGCGGACGTGATGGATGTGGTGCGCGGGTTGCCCGACAACTCGATGCACTACTCGATCAGCTCGCCGCCCTTCGCGAGCCTCTATACCTACTCGTCGTCGCCGCGCGACATGGGCAACGTCGCGTCGCACGAGGAGTTCTTCGCCTCGTTCCGGTTCCTCGTGCCGGAGCTGCTGCGCATCATCAAGCCGGGTCGGCTCTGCACGATGCACTGCATGAACCTCCCCACGTCGAAGGCGCGTGACGGCTTCATCGGCCTGTCCGACTTCCGCGGCGAGATCATCCGCGCGTTCGTCGAGTGCGGATGGATCTTCCACTCCGAAGTCGTGGTGTGGACCGACCCCGTCACCGCGATGCAGCGCACGAAGGCGCTGGGGCTGCTGCACAAGCAGATCAAGAAAGACTCGTCGATGTCGCGGCAGGGGATCCCCGACACGCTCGTCACGTTCCGCAAGCCGGGCGCGAACGAAGAGCCGGTCACGCACAGCGGCGAGGGCGACGACATGCCCGTGCAGCTCTGGCAGCGTTACGCCTCGCCCGTGTGGGTGACGACGCGCGGCGTCGACCCCGAGGGCTTCGCCATCTGCGTGGGCGACTCGCAGCCCGGCAACGACACGAGCACTGTCGACCGCGGCGACACGCTGCAGCACCGCAGCGCGCGCGAGGAGGCAGACGAGCGCCACATCTGCCCGTTGCAGCTCGAGGTGTACCGGCGCTGCATCAAGCTCTGGACGAACCCGGGCGACGGCGTGTTCGAGCCGTTCGGCGGGATCGGCAGCGGCGGCGTGGTCTCGCTCGAAATGGGACGCAAGTACGCCGCGGCCGAGCTCAAGCGCTCGTACTACCAGCAGATGGTCCGCAATCTCGCGGCGACCGTCGAGCCGATCAAGCAGCAGGACATGTTCGGCGCGCTTGCGGCCCCGTCCGCCGAATCGAGCGCGGCGTGATCGTCGACTACACGACGAAGCCGCTCGGCGCGCGCGTCTCGAGCGCGGGCACGATCGCGCTCTGCCCCGTCTGCCACATGTTCGGCGAGCGCCGTCCGCACGACGCCAAGACGAAGCCGTGGATGTTCGTGCACGAGGCCGAGATCGTCGCGCACGCGCGGCGGCCATCGACGGTGAAGATTCTGCGCAAGTGCGTCTCGCCGCATGCCGGAGAGACGCCGCTCGCGCGGGGCGAGGATCGACGCGCGGCCGAGCCGCAGCAGGAAGTGCTGGGACGCCGATGACGCCCGCGGACGAGCTGTTCGCAGGGCGTGCGCTCATCGCAGCGGCGCGAGACGCGGCTGTCTCCGACGTTGTCACCGACGACGAGGAAGAGGGCGTGGATGGGCGAGACGCGCACGTCGCCTACGACGTGTTCGCGCGCGAGCTGGACCTCGCCGGCTTCGCGATCGTGAGGAAGCCGTGACGCCGGGCGAGCGCATCTTCAACGCTCGGCAGGCGCGCGGTCTCTCACTCCGCGAAGCGGTCGAGCGCGTCGGCGTCTCGCACGTGTTCTGGCGTGAGGTCGAGCGCGGCGAGAAGCGGCCGAGCCCCGAGAAGGCCCGGCTCTTCGCCCGCGCGGTCGGCCTCGATGCGCGCGAGTTGCTGCGCGCATTTGGCGCCGACGAGGCCGCCAAGGCCATGGCCCGATGGGAGGCCGCGCTGTGAGCCGCCGCATCACGGCCGAGCGCATCGCAGGCGCACGCGCGTACGCGGCGCGGTACGTCGCGGGCGAGCCAGCCAGGCTGCCGCCGACCGAAACCGCCGAGCGCGCTGCCGCTCATGCGGCGCACCGTCGCGCGGGCTCGGTCGCTAACTTCCTGCGAGCCGAGCGCTACGGCGCGCGCGTGGGTCGCGGGTGCGATCCGTCCAAGGGTGGAGGCCGCGCGTGACATCGATCTCGTTCGTCGTTCCGGGGCAGCCCGTGCCGTACCAGCGCGTTGCGTCGCGCGGAACGCAGCGCTTCACGACGCCGAAGTCGCGCGCGTACATGGGCGCGGTGCGCTTGCGCTCGATGCAGGCCGTAGGACAGGCCAAGCACGCGGGCACGCCGTGGCCGCTCGACGCTCGCTACGCTGTCGAGATCCACGTTACGAACGGGGACCGTCGAGCGCGCGACCTCGACAACGTCGCGAAGAACCTCGACGGGTGCAAGGACGTGCTCTGGTACGACGATGCGCAGATCGACGATCTCCGCATCGTGCGATGTGAGCCGAACAAAGACGCCGCACAGCTCGTCATCAGCGTGCACGTCATGGCCTGTGCGCAGCTCGAGATCGAGACGCCCGCGCCTCGTTTGAGCCGTCAAGGAGCGCGCACCCGATGACGCGCGATCTCGCTATCCGTTTCGCAGACAGCTACCGACGGCGCCGTCAGCCGTGGATGGCCGAGATCTGGGAGACGTGGGCGCGGAGGCTTCCATGAGCGAGCCCGTGCTCACGGAGCGTGTCGCGACCGCGGCGCAGATGGTGCGGCAGCACGGCGTGAGCGCGTCTGCTGCGGCGGCGTGTCTGCGCGTGCCGGTCGCGGCGGTGCAGATCGCGCTCGGACGCTGGACGAGCAAGCGAGGCCACGCGTGATGTTCGACGCTGCGCCCACGCCCAAGCACTTCGATCCCGGCGCTGAGATCGCCGTGCTCGCGGGCGTCCTCCTCGACAACGCGCGCATGAACGACTGCGCGGCGCTCGCCGATGCCGACTTCTACGACCGCCGCAGCGGCGTCGTGTGGCGCGCGATGCAGCAGCTCGCCGTGGCCGGCGTCGCCGTCGACACGGTCACGCTCCGCTCGTTCCTCGTCGAGCGCAACGCGCTCGCTCGAGCGGGCGGCGACGAGCATCTGCTCGCGCTCACGGACATCGTGCCGAGCGCGCACAACATCGCCGAGCACGCCGCGATCGTGCGCCGCAACGCCGCCCGGCGACGTGCGGCCGCGCTCGCGAAGGCTGCGGCCGAGGCCGACGACATCGACGCCGCGCTGCGCGACCTCAGCGCGGCGCGCGAGACGCTCAACCAGGCGCAGGACGGCGGCATCGCCGATCAGTGGCTCACGCTCGGCGCGCGTGGACGCTGGCTCGAGGAGGCGCCCCCAGCCCGCGAGTGGCTGCTCAAGCGCGGCGAGCAGCCGGTGCTCGGCCGTGGCGACGTCGGGCTACTCGTCGCTCCGGGCGGACGCGGCAAGAGCTACGCGCTGTGTGACCTGGCGATCAGCATCGCGACGGGCACGCCCTGGCTCGGCGCGATCGACGTGGCCTGCCCCGGCCGCGTCGTGCTCGCGCTCGCCGAGGAGACGACCGAGGAGACGCGCCGGCGCCTCTACGCGGTCGCGGTGGCGCGGCGGATGACCGCGGAAGAGGTCGAGCTCGCCAACGAGCGCATCGTGCCCATGGGCCTGCGAGGGCGGCACGTGTCGCTCGCGCGCGTGGACGGCGCCAACGTGACGGCGAGCGCAGTGCACAGCGAGCTCATGCGGCTGCTCGAGGCGCGGGAGTACGCGGCCGTTCTGCTCGATCCGATGTCGCGTTGGGCCGGCGGCCTCGAGAGCGACAACGATCTGGCCACGCGCGGCATCCAGCTCTTCGAGCAGCTCGCCGCGGCCTCGAGGGGCACCGTCATCGTCGCGCACCACACCGCGAAGTGGTCGCGGCGGGACGGCGCGGGCGGGCACGGCTCGAGCGCGCGCGGCGTCACGGCGATCACCGATGGTGCGCGGTGGCAGGCCGAGCTCCAGGGCGAGGGCGAGGACGATCTCACGTTCAAGGTGACGAAGAGCAACGGCGCGCCGCCGTGTGAGCCCGTGCGCCTCGTGCGCGAGAGCTCGGGCGCCATCCGCGCCATGACGCCCGCAGAGCTGGCGGCGGCCGACAAGGGCGAGCCGGCGACGCCCAGCGCGTCCCAGGACGCCCAGCGGCTCGTGTACGCGCTGCGGACGGCCGTCGAGCCGGTGATGACGCTCAAGGCGCTGCGCGAGCTCGGCGTCGGTCGGATGCAGCGCCGCAGCGCCGCGATCAAGCACGCTGTCACCGAGGAGTGGATTGCCACGGACGCGCGTGGACAGTACTTCGTCACCGACAAGGCTCTTACCGCGGAGTCCGGACGTATCACGGATCCGAAGGAGGAGTGGGGTGGATAAACGTGTACCCGACCGGCGGGAACACGCCGGGAACACGGTACATGTACCCATGTACCCGGATGTACCCAGCGAGTCCGGTACACGCAAACCGCGTGTTCCGTTCCCTCCCTTTGCGGCCTTTGAGGCCGCAAGGGAAGGGTACACGCGGTATCCAGTCGAGGGACCACAAAACGTGTACCCGAACGATTCACGGGTACACGCTGGGAACACGCAGCAGCTCCTCGGCGGTGGACGGACTCGGTATCACGCTCCGGCCTGGCCGTGGGCCGAGGTCGTCGATGCGGCTCGGCCGTGGGCACGCACGACCGTGTGGCTCGGAGGTGTAGTGTGAGCACCCGGGCCGCAACGGGCCGCAAGCGTCGGCGCAGTGACGCTTTGTCACGCGAGGACGTGGTGCGTCTCGCGCTGCTGCGCATGTCGGCGGCCGAGATCGCGGCCGAGCTCGATGCTGCACCCGACACCGTCTCGTCGATCTTGCGCGAGCCTGCGGTCGTCGAGGCCATCGACGCGGCCGAGCGCACGGCGCTCGAGGATGCGCAGAAGGGCCTGCGCACGCTCACGCGAAAGGCGATGCGACGGCTCGCGCAGCTCGTCGACAGCAAGGATGAGCGCATCTCGCTCGCGGCGAGCACGGCCGTGCTCACGAAGGCCGGCGCCGACGCGCCCGCCAAGAGCGAAGCGAAGAACCAACTCACCGGCGCCGACGGTGCGCCGCTGATGCCATCGACGCCCATCTCGATGGCCGAACGCAAGGCGCGCGCTCTCGCAGAGCTTGCCGCGCTCGAGGAGACCGAGCGCGACCTCGAAGAGCTCACCGGAGGCAAGGCACCATGACCGACGAACACGACCGCAGCGGCCCCACGCGCATGGCACGCGACCTTGGCAAGACGGCTCGAGCTGCGCATCTGCTCGATCGCGCGCAGGGCCCGGCCACGCTCGAGGAGCGGCGCGCGCTCCGTGACAACGCGGCGAACGAGCAGGAGTCACTCGCCGCGCAGATGATCCGGATTCGCGATCACTACCTGCAGTCGGCGTTCGCGCTCGTCGCTGTGCGATGCGACGACGAGGCCGACGCGCAGAAGCGCATGCGCGTCGAGATGAACGATCGCTCGCGGCGGCGTCTGCCCGTGTACGTGGTCTTTCTCGACGGCGTGGCCGCGTGGCAAGGCGCGTTCGAGCTCGGCCAGGTCGACGAGGGCCAAGCGACGTGGCGCGAGCGCTGGCTCACGTACGCGTCGCGCGAGCTCCCTGCGTGGCAGCGGTGGCGCGCGGAGCCGCGTTGCATGCTGCTCGACGTCGAGGGCGTGAAGGTCGCCAAGGCGCAGCGCAGCGCGACGGGCAATGTCGAGGACTCGATCATGCACGAGGGGCGGGGCGAGACCGACGCAGCCGCGGTCGAGGCGCTTTATCGCGGCATGGATGCCGCGCCGATCGATGTGGTCGCACCGCCGACGGCCGAGGAGCAACTGCAGTGAACGAAACGAACGATCTTGCGCGACCCGACACGCGCGTCCTCGACACGTCTGCAGACGTGAGCGAGGCAAAGGGGCTACCAGACCTCGTCGGAGCTATCCCCGTGGCCGCAGCGCCAGTGCTCTGGACGCTGCGGCACATCCGCACCGACGAGGACATGCGCGCGTCGCTGAGCTTCATCCTCTCGACGTGGAGCGACAGCTACCACGACGGATCGCGCGAGGTGCAACACCTGGCGTTTCGCCGGTACCGCGACCGCATGCACAAGCGCATCGACCGCACGCTGCGCCGACCGCAGACGATCGTGGTTGTCGCATCGCTGCCCGATGACCCGACGCATCTGCTCGGCTACCTCGTGCACGAAGAGGGCACGCTGCACTACGTCTACGTCCGGCCCGCGCGGCGTCGCTATGGCCTCGCGACGGCGCTGCTCGAGCACTGGCTCAGCAGCTGCCCCGCCGTCGAGGCGAGCCACGACACGAAGCAAGGCGCGAAGATCATTCGCGCGCTGAACATGACCTACAACCCGCTCGCAGTGGAAGGTGCCGAATGATCTCTCTGACGTTCCTCGAGGCCGTGTCCGTGATCGAACCGCTCGGCCGGCTCAAGAACATGACCAACCGTGTGACGAACGGAAAGAGTGCAGGAGAGAGCGGCGGATACGTGCTCACCGCGTTTCCGCATGGGTGGCTGATCACGCATCCCGCGTCGGCCAAGAGCAAGCTCGACTTCCCCGACACGTTCGTGCCCAACACGAACATTCGGCAGGTCGAGGGGCTCGAGGAAGAGCTGCGTGCGGCGTACGCGCCCAAGGCATCCGCGACGAAGTGACTGACGCGGCACGCCAGTGCGGCGGGTGCACCGCCTGTTGCTTCGTGATGGGGATCGACGATCTGTCGAAGCCCCCGCGCGAGCGCTGTCCGCGCCAGCGTCCGGGCCGATGCGGCGACTACGACAGCCGTCCTGCGGAGTGTCGTGACTTCGTGTGCGGGTGGCTCGCTGGCGTCGGCACGGACGCGGACAGGCCGGACCGCAGCGGCGTGGTGCTCGTGACTGGCCCCGGGTGGGTGTCGGTCAACGAGGATCGTGCGGGCGCCGCCGAGTCGCCGTTCGCGCGTGCCGTGATGCTCAAGGCCGTCGACGCCGGCATGCGCGTCTACGTCACGCGGCGGTCGGGCCTGACGCAGCTCATGGGGCGAGGGCCGCGCGCGTGAACGGCCTGACGCAGATCCCGTTCTGCCCGCACACACCCACGCGGCGTCAGCGGCTGTTCCTCGCGCTCATGGGACGCGAGGCGCTCTACGGAGGTGCGGCGGGCGGCGGCAAGAGTGACGCGCTCATCATGGCCGCGCTGCAGTTCGTGCACGTGCGCGGCTACAACGCGCTGCTGCTGCGCCGCACGTACGCCGACCTGTCGAAGCCCGAGGCGCTGATGGACCGCGCGCGCGACTGGTTCTCTCCGTACATCGAGACGCACGGTGTGCGGTGGGTCGATAAGGAGAAGCGCTGGCTGTTTCCGTGCCTCGGCGGCGGCTTCGCGTCGATCGGCTTCGGCTACATCGCGCACGAGAACGATGTCGAGAACTACCAGGGCGCCGCATACCAGTTCGTGGCCTACGACGAGACCACGCACTTCACGCTGCGGCAGTACACGTACCTGTTCTCGCGACAGCGCAGGCTCGTCGGCGTCGATATCCCGCTGCGAATGCGCGCGGCCACGAATCCAGGCGGCGTCGGGCACGCGTGGGTGATGGCTCGTTTCGGGCTCGAGAAGACGGGGCGGCAGAAAGACGCGTGGACCGAGAAGCGCGACGACGGCGACCGGGTCATCACCAAACGCGATCGGCCGTTCGTGCCGGCGCGCATGGACGACAATCCACACCTCGATCAGGCGACTTACAACGAGCAGCTCGCCGAGCTCGACCCCACGCGGCGCGCACAACTCGCCGACGGCGTGTGGATTCAGGACGGTAAGCAGAAGATCTTCCACTACCAGTCGGCCTACGACGTCCAGGCGCTGCCGTACCTGCCCGACGACCCGAGCGGGCAGCTGTGGATCCGCGTGTTCATCGTTGACCTCGGTGCGAGCACGAATGATCGCACCACATCGTTCACGCGTCTGGCGTACCACCCGTACATCCGCGACTCTGTGTTCGTAGAGTTTTCGCGCAAGAAGGCCGGCGAGGACCCATGGACGATCGAGAAGGCATGCACCGACGCGATCGAGACGTGTGGCGGCGACCTCACGATCGTCATGGACGAGGGCGCGCTCGGCAAGGGCTACGGCAACGGCATCCGATCGCGCCACGACATCCCGCTCATCCCCGCCGAGAAGAGCGAGAAGCGGGCTAACACGCGACTGCTGCGCGCCGCGATGGAGCGCGGGCACATCCACTGCCTCGCGGGCCAGTGCCAGGATCTCATCGACGAGATCGACGTGCTCATCTTCGACGACGACGGTCTAGATGCGATGCCGGGCATGCCCAACCACTGCGCCGACGGGCTGCTGTACGGCTGGCGCTGGACGCACGCGCATCGTGGACAGAAGCCGCCCGACGATCCGCCGGAACAGACTCCCGAGTGGTGGGCTCGCTATGAGCGAGAGCAGCGACAGAAGGACATCGACGCGATCCAGGAAAAGCAGGCCGCGGACGGATTCACGAGGTGGTGAGATGGAAGACGAGCAGAACAAGAGTCTGAACGAGGCGCTGCGCGCGATCCGCGAGCTGCGCGGCATGGGTGCCGTGTCGGTGACCGTCGGCGCGGTGTCGGCGACGTTCGCGCCGCTGCAGCAGGTCACGACGGGCGATCTCGAGGTGGTCGAGACGCCCGAGCAGAAGAAGATCCGAGAAGAGCGCGATCTCTTCTACTCAGGAGGTTGAGCGATGCCCTTTCCGACAGCAGAGACACGTACGAACACGCAGCTGCAGTGGTGGCGTGGCAACCAGGATAACCCGGGTGCGACCGGCGACGGGCTCGTTGCATACGCCAAGGCGCTCGAGGATCAGTCGTCGACGAAGAACCGTGAGGAGCGGTTCCGACGCTACGCACGGATGTTCGGCAACGCCGAGATCCTCGGGTTGCGTCCGTGGGAGTACCAGCATCGGCAGAGCGAGACGCGCGTCACGCGGAACGTGATCGCGAGCTGCGTGGAGACGGCCAAGGCGATGATCGCCGCGAACCGTCCCGCGCCGAAGTTCCTCACCAACGGGGCCGACTTCAAGCTTCGTCGCAAGGCGATGAAGCTGAACAAGTTCGGCAAGGGCCTGCTGCACGCATCGGGTTTCTACGATGTCGCGCCGCGCATGTTTCGCGACGGCGGCGTGTTCGGCACGGGCTTCATCAAGATCCTCACCGAGGGCCGCAGCATCCGCGCCGAGCGCGTGTTCCCGTGGGACATCCTCGTCGAGGACGCCGACGGCATGAACATGGAGCCGCGCACGCTCGTGCAGCGGATGTATGTCAGCAAGGACGTCGCCAAGGCGATGTGGCCGGAGTTCGCCGAGCAGATCGAGAAGGCGCGGCCGATCGAGCGCGGGCCTGGCGACTCGGGCGCGAGCGACATCATCGTGATGTACGAGGGTTGGCACCTGCCAAGCATCGAGAAGGGCAAGGACGGCCGCCACGTCATCGCGATCGACGGCTGGGCGCTGCTCGACGAGGCGTGGGATCGCCCCGAGCACCCGTTCGTCGTGTTCCGCTGGGAAGATCCGATCGCGGGCTTCTGGGGGCGCGGCATCGCCGAGCAGCTGCAGGGGCAGCAGATCGAGATCAACCGCCTGCTGATCAAGGTGCAGGAGAGCTTCCACATGGGAGGCATGTACAAGGTGATCCTGAACGCGAGCTCGGGCGTGCCCAAGGCTCACGTGAACAACCAGATCGGCGTGGTGTACGTCGTCAACAACGGCACGCAGGCACCGACCATTGTCGCGCCGCAGACGGTGCACCCCGAGATCTTCATGCAGATCGACAAGCTCGAGACGAAGTGTTTCGACGAGATCGGGATCTCGCAGATGGCAGCGCGCAGCGAGAAGCCGACCGGGCTCGACTCGCGTGTGGCGATTCGCGAGTACAACGACATCAAGAGCGACCGCTTCGTGATGGTCGGCAAGGAGTGGGAGCGCTGCCACCTGCTTGCGGTGAAGCTCGGCCTTGCCGAGGCGCGCAAGATCAAGGGCTTCACGGTCGACGTGCCGGACAAGAATCAGAAGGTCGAGATCCGCTGGACCGACGTCGACCTCGATCGCGACGCGTACATCCTGCAGTGTTTCCCGACGTCGGTGCTGCCGCAGACGCCGGCGGGCCGCATCCAGGGCATTCAGGATCTGGTCGAGCTCGGCGCGCTGCCGCAGGACAGCATCCTCGAGATGCTCGACGCGCCGGATCTCGAGGAGATCACGGATCTCGCCACGAGCTCGCGTCGTGCCGTGCGCGCGCGCGTCGAAGCGATGCTCGACGAGCCGGACATGGAGAAGGCGTGGCAGGCGCCCGACCCGCGCATCAACCTCGCGCAGGCGATCCAGTACGTGAACGCGGTGTACCTCGAGGAGCAAGAGAAGGGCTGCCCCGAGGAGCGTCTCGACCTGCTGCGCGACTACGTCGATGAGTGCATCGAGCTGCTCAAGAAGACGATGCCGCAGCCTACCCCCACGCCGCCCCCCGGCGGACCGCAGCCGGTCGCCGCAGCCCCGATCCCCATGGCCGCCTGAGGAGAGAACATGCCCGACGAAGCAACGACACCGATCGCTCCCGCCACGGCGCCCGCTGGCGGCCTCACCGCATCGCCGCCGCCCGCAGTCGTCACCCCGGCGGCGAAGCCCGACGCCAAGGCGGCAGAGGCGCAGAAGCCGGCACCGTCGTCGGCCGAGTGGAACAAGCTGAACGCGAAGGAGCGACAGCAGCGAACCACCGACGAGACGCTCAAGAAGCAACGCGAGGAGCTCGGCACGCAACAGGCCGCGCTCGCAGCCAAGCAGTCGGAGATCGACGCGATCAAGAGCGGTGACCCTGCGAAGATCATCGAGCTGCTCGGCGGGCTCGAGGGCTACAACAAGCTCACCTCGCACCTGCTGCAGCAGCGCGCGGCGGCGAAGAAGACAGGTGCGCCGGCGCCGACCGTGCAGAACATCGACGCGGTGGTGGCGAAGGCCATCGCCGATCACGAGGCGAAGAAAGAGCGCGAGGCCACCGAGGCCAAGACGAAGGCAGAGGCAGAGGCGAAGAAGGCCGCCGACGCACGCTTCGCGCAGCTCTCGACCGAGTGCGCGGAGCTCATCGCCACCGACGCCGAGCGCTTCACGCAGCTGCAGCTCGAGACAGGCAAGCAGCCCGGGATCCTCGAAACGATGCTGCGTGAGGTCGAGGGCTTGATCATGCGCCCCGAGGGGTGGACGGTTGGCACCAAAACCTTGAAGGGAACGGCGACACTTGACCAAGCGCTAGATCTGCTGGAGGATGCGTTGGTCGAGAGAGCGGCAACGTTCGCCTCGGCAAAGGTAAGGGCCAGACTGGCGGCAACGTCGAGTCAGGCAGAGAAGCCCGCAGAGCAAGGCGGCACGAGGAAGAGCGAGTCGGGTGGTCCGACGACGCTCACGACCCGACTCTCGCAAGAGTCGACGCTCACCTCGCGCCCCGCGGAAGCGGCCGCACCGACTGGCGAGAGCCCGTTGGCGCGTAAACAGCGTGAGGAACGGGAGTCGCTCGAGCGAGCAATCGCCGACACCTCTACGATCCTGAACCGCAAGAAATAGCGGGGCTCGGTCGCGAGGTGTCCACGAGGGCGCCTCATGGCCGAAATGGATCTCACGGCGTTCACGCCGGTTCTCAAGAGCGTATTCGCACCCTCTCTCAAGGAGGAAGTCTACAAGGGCTCCGTTCTCATGGGCCTGCTGCCCAAGGACGAGAACGCCGCCGGGCTCGGCGAGCTCATCAAGGTGCCGCTGCGGTACGGCGACCCGCAGGGACGTTCCGCAGATCCGAGCAAGGTGCTCGGCGTCTCCACGTACCAGACGCCCTCGCAGCTCGCGGCGTTCGCGCTGCAGACCAAGAACGACTACTGCTCGTGCCGGTTCACGGGCGAGGTCATCGATCGGTCGAAGAGCGACGCGGGCTCGTTCGTCCGTGCGGCGAAGACCGAGATCGAGGCGGCGCTTCGGCAGCTCAAGCGCTCCGCGGTCCACTCCGCGTACCACAACGGTGGCGGCGCGATCGGCCGCATCGACACCACGGCGACGGTGGCGAGCGCGACGCTGATCCTCACGGACCCCGCCGACTCGGTGTGGTTCGAGGTCAAGCAGACGCTGGAAGCCGCGAGCACGGACGGCACCAGCGGTTCGCGCCGCGTGGGCTCGGCGCAGATCAGCGCGATCGACCGCGCGGCCGGCACGATCACGACGGCCGGCGGCAACTGGTCGACGCAGATCACGTCGCTGCAGACGAGCGACTACCTGTTCCCGATCGGCGACTTCGGGATCAAGTACCCGGGGCTCGACGCGTGGCTGCCGCTGACGGCGCCGAGCGCGACGACCTTCTACGGCGTCGATCGCTCGGTCGACTCGGTGCGCCTCGGCGGCGTGCGCTCCACCTCCGCGTTCACGGGCGTGCCGATCGAGGAAGCGCTGCTCGCGATGGTCGAGCTCGTCTCGCGCCAGGGCGGCAACCCCGAGACGATCCTCATGCACACGCAGGACTTCGCGAACCTGCAGAAGTCGCTCGGCACGCGTGCGCGCTACGTGATGACCCCGTCGTTCGACGAGCCGAAGATCGGCTACAAGGCGATCGAGATCATCCTCGGCGACTGCGAGGTCCGCATCTACGCGGATCGTGACTGCATCCGCGGCCGCGTGTTCGTGCTGCAGCTCGACACGTGGAAGCTGTACTCGCTCGGCGGCATCCCGAAGAAGCTCAACAACGACGGCCTCGACATGCTGCGTGTCGTGACGGCCGACTCGGTCGAGTTCCAGGGCGTCTATCGCGCGTGCCTCGGCAGCGACGCGCCGGGCTTCAACGGGCAGTTCCAGATCGCCTGAGGACGCCATGGCAGACCGCACATTCCACCCGCTCGACGGCTCGCTCGACCGCAAGGTCGTCGAGCTGTTCGGGCACCTGACCATCGGCGCCACCGGCGCGATCACGGCAGAGGACTCGAACGGGTTCTCGACGGCGCGCACCGGCGTCGGCCTCTACACCATCACGCTGCAGGACAAGTATCCGCGCTCGCCCGCGGACTACGTGACCAAGGGCACGTTCACGAGCCCGCTGCTCGACATGGACTTCCTGATCCTCGACGCGGGCACGCGGTCGTTCCTGCAAATGTCGATCGTCTCTCAGACGGTTCACACCGACGGGAAGATCAACATCGTGTTCGACAGCTCCGCCAACACGCCGGCCGACCCGAACAGCGGCTGCACCATCCGACTCCGCATCGTCCTCAAGAACAGCTCGACTCCGCGAAAGGGAATGTGACGCCATGACCGATTACCTGATTCCGCTCGGTACCGTGGGTCCCGCCAATCTCGCGGACGGCCAGCAGGGTTGGCCGATGCGTACCGATCGCACCGGCGCGCTCGTCACCCACGTGGCGAACGGCAGCAAGTACGAGCACAACGCGCGCGGCAAGCTCTATCACGTGTGCGCCGGCTCGGCGTCGGGCGCGCTGACCGGTGTCACCGTGATCGCCGAGATGGTCTCGCCCCCGGCGGCGACCAAGAAGACGGTGCTCTCGCTCTACAACCCGGGTGGGTCGGGCGTGGACGTCGTCGTGCTCAAGTCGTGGCTGAGCGACGTGAGCGGCACGCCGGGCGTCGGCGCCTGGTCGTGGTGCGTGAGCTTGCTGAACGGCGTGGCGATGACGGCCACGGAGAACTGCACGCCGATCGCGGTGCGCACGGGCGGTCGCGGCCTCGCCAAGGGGTTCAGCAACACGGCGCTCACGGCGGGCCTCGTGCACGCGCTCGTGCGTCCGTTCGGGCACGCCCCGTTCGGCGGCGCGATCGCGGCCGCGGGCCAGGACATCTCGAGCATCGACAACACCGACGGCGACATCGTCTGTCCGCCGGGCGGGATCATCTCGATCTGCCCGCCGGCGACGGGCACGACGCACATCGTCGTGGCCGGCATCACGTACGCCGAGATCCCGATCCAGTCGGGCGCGTGAGCTCGGTGGCGGGCGCAGCAACAGGCGAGAAGGACCCCATCGGCGCCATGCTGGGACTCGTGTCCCGCACGGATGCCGGTGGGGCGCCCGGCACGACGCCGGAAGAGGCGGGCGAGCGGGGCGAAGGCGGCGACGTCGACGTGGAGGCGGAAGCCTTCAACGCGGCAGCCTCGGAGCTGCTCACAGCGTTCGAGTCGAAGAACGTTAGCGGGATTGCCGCCGCGCTTCGGGCGGCGTGCGAGGCGCACTACGGCGCGGAGAAGCGCGAATCGGAGTGAGGTGATCACGTGGCTCGGACTCGGACACTGTTGGAGCTTCGGACTAAGGTGCGGCAGCGCGCCGACATCGAGGGCGATCCACACGTCACCGACGCCGAGCTGACGGGCCTCATCAACGACAGCTGCGCGGCGCTGCACGCGCTGCTCATCGAAGTCGACGAGATGTGGTTCTTCAACCAGATGTCGCTCACGACAGCACCTGGTGTCGAGGCGCTCGCCGTGTACATCGATAGCGGTGGCGGGGCGACAAACTTCTACAAGCTGCTGCACGTCGAAGCGACGATCGGCGGGATCGTGGTGCCGCTCGAGCGCTGGACGTTCGAACGGCGCACCTACTACAAGAACGCTTCGACGTGGGGAGTGGCGCAGTGGCCAATCGCCTACCGCCTCTCGATCGTCAGCACGAAGGCGTACCTGTACTTCGCCCCCGTACCCGACGGCGCCTATCCGATCACGGTCGGCTACGTGCGCTCGTTCGCTGATCTGGTGAACGACGCCGATGTGTTCGACGGCATGGACGGCTGGGAAGAGTGGGTGATCTGGGACGCGACGATCAAATGCCTCGTGAAGGAAGAGAGCAGCATCGTCGACGCCACGCGCGAGCGTGACGTGGTGCTCGTGCGGATCTCGTCGCAGATGGCGACGCCCGACCGCGACCAGCCCGATGTGACGCGCGACGTTCTCAACCAGACGTCGGTCAATCGATATCAGGTGCGCTCGTGACGACGGCCAACATCGCGCTCGTGAGCACGGGTCGGCCCGAGCACACGGAGCTCGAGGCGGCGATCCGGCGCGCGCTCGATCAGGCGCACGGCCAGATCAACGACGCCGAGAGCTACGCGGCGGCCGGCGGCACCGTGTGGGCCGCGCCCGCGCCAACGACGCAGGACGAGGCGATCACGCGGCTTGCTGCAGCCGTCGCCGGCCTGCTCGGGAGCCCGATCCCGTGAGCCTCGACAAGCGCGTGGTGACGGTGCCGCTCGTCGATGGCCTTTCGGACAACGACGACAACTTCGCGAGCGATCCGCCCGGGTGGGTGGACATCGCCGAGGTGCGCTGGTCGCGCGACAAGCAGATCGGCAAGCGCAACGGCGTCGCGGTCGACGTCTCGCATGTGACCGCTCCGGCGGGCACCGCGAAGGCGCCGAACGCCATCGCCGAGCTCGACGGCGTGCCGCACCTGCTCACGGCCGACGGGACGCTGCGACGTGATCCGATCACGCACGCGTGGAGCTTTGTGAACACGGCGGCGCCGCGGCCCTCCCGTGTCGTCACCGATCCGCTCGTTCGCGTGAATCAGACGACGAACAAGAGCGACGTGGCCGTGGCCGGCAACATCGCGTGCGCGGTGTGGGAAGTCGTCGCGCCGACGAGCGCCGTGCCTGTCGTGTACTACGGCTTCTGGGACATCAGCGGCGATGTGCCGCGTTCGCTGTCGCCGCCGACCCGGATAGTGGGCATGACGGGCAACGCGCCACGCGTGGTCGCGCTCGCCTCGCGCTACTTCGTGATGACGTGGATCGAGGTCCCCACGGGCGCGCGGCACATCTACGCGGCGGCGTACGACACGACCGCGGGCACGTACACGTTCGGCGCGCCGACCGTCGTCGACACGATCGGCGTGGGCGGCTCGAATCAGTACGCGCTGGGCACGAGCGCCGACCTCTCGAGCTTCGCGCTGCTCTCGTACCTGACGGGCGCGGCGAGCTTCGTGAAGAAGCTGGACAACACGGCGGCGGTCACCGCGTCGATCGCGCTCGCGGCGACGTCGGGCGCGCAGCACGTGATCCACAACAGCACGATCAGCAAGGTCGTGGTGATCGGCAGTGTGGGGACGATCACGCACTGCGCCGACACGCTCGCCGGCGTGGGCACGGTCGTGACGCCGTTCGTGAACCCCGCGAGCGGCGCCTACACGGGCACGTTCGTGCGCGCGACGATCGGGTTGTGGAACTCGAGCGGGCAGATGCTCGTTGTGCGCTCCACGGCGGGGCCGCACGGCACCGCGCTCGCGGGCCCGATGGGCCTGCAGATCGCCGTACTCAGCACCGCGTTCGCGGTCGTGTACGACGGCGCGAGCGTGATCGGTGGCGTCGCGCTCGCCGGCCACTGTACGCCGTTCATCACCAAGACGGCGTGCAGCTATTTCGCGGTCTCGCACGAGTCGGCGTACTTCACCGCCGATCAGGATCCGACCGACAGCGTGCCGGCCGTGTGCGCGTTCCGCACGGCCCCCGTGGCGTTCGTCGTGCGCGCGCTCGTCGACGGCTCGAACCTCATGCAGCTCGCGACGGTCGCGCGCTACGGCCAGGACGCGATCGAGCTGTTCGGCAACACGCTGATCGGCACAGCCGCGATCGGCGCCGCGAGCTCGCACTTGCCGCACCTGGCGTACGACCCGTCGGCGACCGATCCGCGGCTCGTCACCGCGTACCCGGCGCGGCTCGCCGACTTCCTCGGCGGCGGCCTCGGCTTCCACAAGCGCGGGATCGATCTCGCGCAGATCTGGCCGCACACGACGACGCCTGCGCGCAACGTGAACGCGCAGGCGCTGCGCATCATCGGCGCCGGCCACGGCACGAGCTGCATCGACGGCCTCGAGCACGCCGAGATGACGCCGCCGGCGGCGCAGTGGCTCGAGATCAGCGGCTCCGATCCAGCGAGCCCGGGAAACTCACCGATCATCCACATCGATCTAACCGGGGCACCGTGGGGCGGACTGGGCAATCCGAACCCTAATAAACAGTGGGGATTCTGCGTCGTCTGGCGCTACATCGACGCCCGCGGGGCAATCCATCGCGGTCCGCCTTCGTCCGTGTACTACTCGCTTGTCGCGGAGTTGAATGGCGGCGGCGGCGCGGCGGCCAAGCTCGTGTTCGAGCCGTGGCGCCCGGTGGGCCTGCTTGGCGATCGTGGCGTGACGCCAGAGGTCGAGGTCTACGCGTGCCCATACGACGGCAACGGGGACTTCCGGCTGCTGGGCATCGTCACTCCCGTGGTCGACACGACCGTCGACGAAGGGCGCGTGTACGTTGCATTGACGTTCGGCGGCACCCCGCTGCCCTACTCGGTTGAGGTCTCTGGCTGGGACGCGACCGATCCGCGCAACGCGATCCCGCGCTCGCTCTACACAACTTCGTTCGCCGGCTCCGAGCTCGCGGCCACGCCGTCGCCCGCGCTGCTCTCGATCTGCTCGACGCAGTCGCGGCTTTGGGGCCTCAGCGGCGAGGATCGTCTCGACGTCTGGTACACGAAGCCCATCGCGCTCGGCTACGCGCCGGAGTGGAGCGACACGCTGCGTGTGCGCATTCCGCAGGACGGCGGTCCGTCGATCGCCATCGCCGCGATCGACGACAAGGTCATCGTCTTCAAGCGCACGCGTGTGTTCTTGATCGAAGGCGACGGCGGCGACTCGTCGGGCAACAACAGCTCGCTGCGCCCGCCGCGGCTTGTCTCGTCCGACGTCGGCTGCGACAGCGTGGAGAGCGTCGTTGAGGGGCCCTTCGGCGTCATCTTCCACAGCGAGCGCGGCTTCATGCTGCTCGGCCGCGACCTCACGTACAACTTCGTGGGTGCGCCGGTGATGGATCAGCTGTCGACGGCCTCGCCCGACGGCTTCGCGCGCAGCGTCGTCAGCGCGTGCATCATCCCGAGCGAGACCGAGGTCCGCTTCGCGCTCAAGACGGCGCGCGCGAGCAACTCGGGCCTCGGGCTCGTGTGGAACTACCGCCTCAATCGGTGGACGCGTCGCGGGGTGTCGGTGCTGCCGATCGCATTCAACGCGAACGTGGGCGGCGTCGAGTGGTTCGATGCTTTCCACACGGGCAACGGCTCGGATATCTACTACGAGACGCCGCTGCTCTGGACGCTCGCGCCGTTTCAGATGTCGATGGTGTCGTCGTGGATCAAGCTCAACGGCCTGGCCGGCTTCGGTCGCCTGTGGCGCGCGGTGTTCCTCTTCCGTCACTACGACGCGGCAGAGGCGGCGACCGGCATCCAGATCTCGTGCTCGGTCGACTACTCGAACACCCTCGATGCGGCGCGCTCGTGGTCGCCGGCTGACGTCGTCGCCCTCCGGGACGCGTCGGGGCGTGTGGAGCTTTCGGTCAAGCCCGTCGTGCAGAAGTGCGAAGCGGTGCGCTTCACGATCACCGAGACCGACGACGCGAAGATCAACGCGGGCCGCGGCTTCGATCTCATCGGCGTCACGCTCGAAATCGGCGTGAAGCCCGGTGCCTACAAGCGGCTCGGCGCCGCAGCGAGGAAGTGACCCATGGCTGTTCGTCCAGGCACCGGCGGCGCGCTCGAGGGTCTCTACGGAGCTTTCGGCAATCCCACATCGCAGGACCGCGAGCGGCTCTACGGGCTGCAGACGGGCGCGCTCGCGAGCCGCATTTCGCAGGGTCAGGCCGACGCACGGCGTGCTGCAGCGTCTGGCGCGGCCACGGCCGTGGGCGGCGGCAATCCGTTCCTCGCGCAGCGGCTCGGCGCGCAGGCGGGCGGTGATGCCGCGGGCCGCGTCGCGTCGCAGGGCGTCGTGCAGCAGCGCGAGCTCGGCGCGCAGCAGCAGCAGCAGGAGATCGCGGCGCGCCAGCATCAGGGCCAGTTCGGGCAGCAGATGGTGGGTGGGTTGCTGAACGCTGGCGGGCAGGTGCTCGGCATGGCCGTGCCCGCGCTCGGTGCGCTGGGCGGTGCGTCGCACATGCTCGGCGGTGCGGGCGGCGCAGGCGCGCCTCAGCAGGGCGGCAGTCCGCTCGGCGGCCTCGGTGGTCTGCTCGGCGGCGGCGCGGGCGGGATGCTCGGCAGCATCCTCGGTGGCGGTGGCGGCTCGCAGCCGATGCCGCAGGGCTCGACGCTGCTCGGTCCCGGCGGGCAGGGGATCCCGCAGACGGCGCAGCCGCCGGGTCCGCCGCCGCCCGGCATGCGCTGGGACCCGATGACAAATCAGTGGGTACCCATCACCGCCGGGGGTGCGTGATGCCGCCCGAGGAGATCGCACGCCAGGCCGCGCTCTACGGCATGCCCGTCGAGCACTTCGCTGATCACTCGATCGTGCACACGCCAGACGGGCCGATGCCGATCGCGCACGGCCCGTCGCTGTCGTCGCACCCGTCGGCCGTGCTGCCGCCGCGCGATGCCGCGCCGACGGCGCCGGCGGCCGCTCCGGCGCCGAGCCACGCGCATGCGCGGCCGACGCGGCACATCGTGTTCGCCGACGATCCGGGTGGCGGCCCGATTCCGGGCGGCGACGCGCTGCAGACCGTGCGGCACCTCGACGCGATGCGTGCGCAGGCCGAGGAAGGTGCGCGCCAGGAACGGCTGCGGCAGTTCGAGGCCGAGGAAGCGCAGCAGCTCGCGCGCATCGAAGATCACGGACGCACGCCCGAGCAGGAGCGCACGCGCGAGCTCGAGGCGCGCGAGGCGCGCGAGGCGCAACTGCCGACGGTCGGCGCCGACGGGACGCTGCCGCCCGAGTGGCAGCGGTTCGAGGCCCAGCAGGAAGAGATGCAGCGCCAGATCGGCGATCTCTCCGGGATGATCGGAAGCGGCTCGCTTCACCGAGCGGCGACGGCGCACGGTGTGGCTCCGCGACCGGCTCGCGATGCAGCGCGTGTGACCGCGAGTCCCGAGGCGCAGGACCGCGTCACGGCCGATCTGATGACGCAGCGGCCGGATCTCGGGTACGGCCCCGAGGCCGTCGTTGGTCCGCGGCCCACCGCGCCGGCCGCGCCTCCTCCCCCGGCCGCGCCGGTGCCCGTGGGCAGCGCTGACCCATCTGCGCTCGGCTCCATCGCCGCGAGCGCGCCTGGCTCGTTCGTGCCGAGTGATGCGCCGATCGATACCAGCGGACGCACCCCACAGGCGGGCGCGTGGGTCGACGACGGGATCATGGGCGCGCCGCGCGCGGTCCCGGGCGATCCGACGTCGCCGCCCATCGCGAGCTCGGCCGCTGGCGGCGCGACCGCGCCGCACGTCGGCGGGCCTCGTCGTGTCGGTGGCGCGATCCCGATGCCACCGACACAGCCCGGCATGCCGCTCCCGGCGCCGGCCTCCGACGCGATGATCGGCCAGCTCGCTGGCGACTACGCGCCTGCGCGTCGCGCGCCCGATCTCGTCGATCGACAGCAGTTCCTCGATCAGCAGGTGGCGGCCGCGGGCCGCGAGGACGCGATCCGGCAGGCTGCGGCCGAGCGCGAAGCCGAGCAGCAGCGGCAGGCGCTCGAGCAGGACCGCGCGCACGCGATGCTCGGCGCACGTCAGGCGTACCAGAACGCGATCGAGCGCGTGTCGTCGGCGCGCCTCGATCCCTCGCGATGGTTTCGCGACCAGGGTGCGGGCGGCACGATCGCAGCGACGCTTGCCGTCGGCCTCGGTGCGCTCGGGCAGGCGTTCAGCGGCGGCGACCGCAACCTCGCGCTCGAGGAGATCAACCAGGCGATCGATCGCGACATCGAAGCGCAGGGCGCCGACATCGAGAGCGGCCGCGCTGCCGCTGACCTGCAGGGAAACATGCTCGGCATCATGCGCAGCGAGTACGGCGATCGCGACGCTGCGCGCGAGGCTGCTCGAGCGGCGATGCTGCGCCAGGTCGCGCTGCAGACGCAGGCGCACACGGCCGACCTCGCCGACGACGAGGCGCGCCTGCACGCCGACCAGACGCGCGCGCAGCTCGAGCAGGCCGCGAACGAAGCCGACGCCGCGGCGGTTACGCAGGAGCTCGCGTGGCGGCAGAGCGCGGCCCAGACGGCGCGTCTCGAGGCGCAGGCCGCGCACGAGCAGCGGCTCGCGTTCGGTGGCGGCGGCGCACCGCGCCCGCATCCGCCGACCCATGCGATCATGCAGGCATACAACGACTGGATGCAGCTGCATCCGGGGCACTCGCACGAAGAGGGCTGGTCGATTGTGGGCGGTGAGGGGCCGCCGCCGTCGACGACGGGGCTCTACGTGCCGATGTCGAGCGCAGAGGCTGGGACGGCAGCGAGCGTGTCGAGCGCGCTGGATGATCTCGAGCGCGTCGCAGCCATGGACGACATCCCCGGCGTGGGCGCGTTCGATTCGCTGTTCAGCGCCGTTCCGGGCTCCGAGGCAGCGTTGATGCGACAGCGCATCACCAACACCGTCGACGCGATCATCCGACAGCGCAGCGGAGCGAACGCACCCGAGGCCGAACTCGCGATGTACCGCGGGCTCTTGAACGCCGGGAACGAGGCCGAGTTCCGAAACTACCTCGGCATCATTCGCCGCGATCAGGCCGCGCGTCTCGGTCGCACTGCGAGCGGTGACGCGGCACCCGATCGCGATCTCGCCGACGTCGGCGGGGAGTGGGTCGAGTGAGCGACTTCGACCTCATCGACTCGGCCACGGGACAGCCGACGCGCGTCTCGGCCGAGGAGGCGCAGCGCGGCCTCGCGTCGGGCGCGTTGCGTGCGGGCCGCGCGCTGCGGCTGCGGCACACGTCCGGCCGCGTCGCGGTCGTGCAGCCTGAGGGCGTCGCGCGCGCGCTGTCTGGCTCGTTCCGGCTCGACACGCCCGAAGACGAAGAGCGTCGCACGCGCCAGCGCGAGCACCCGATCCAGTCGCAGGTGGTCGAGCCCGTCGTCACCACCGCGGCGAGCGCGCTGCGCGGGCCCACGCTCGGCACCTCACGCGTGCTCGAGCACGGCCTCGGGATCGGCGAGGACATCGAGCGGATGCGCGAGGAGAACCCGACGGCCGCCGCGATCGGCGACGTCGGCGGGATCGCGCTGAGCATCCCCGAGGGCGGTGGCGCCGGCCTACTGCGCGGCACCGAGGCCGCGGGCGCCGCAGCCACGCGCGCGATCGCACCCGCTGGCGCCGCGCTCGGCCGTCGCGTGATCGGCTCCGCTGTCGGCAGCGGAGTCGAGGCCGGGCTGCAGGGCGCGATGATGCAGGGCGGCGAGATCCTCACCGAAGAGGCGCTCGGCGAAGATCCGGGCGACATCGCCGAGCGCATGATCACGTCCGGCGGCCTCGCGTCGCTGCTTGGCGTCGGGCTCGGCACGAGCGGCCGCTTGCTGCGCGAGGGCCGCGCTGCAGCGGGACGCAGCACGCGCGATATGGCGTCGCTGCTCTCGCGCTCGTTCGAGCAGCGGACTGGCCGTGCGCTCGACGACAGCGTCGCCTCGGCGCTCGCGGATCGCCTCGCCGGCGCGTCGTCACTCGCGAGCGGCGCACCGCGCGATGCGATCCGCGAGCTCGCATCGCCAGGCGCCGAGCGCATCGTGCTCCGCGGCCAGGACGCGCTCGAGCAGGGCTCGCGCCGGCTCACCTCGCACATGGATCACGCCGAGCGCGCGTACGACGCCGTTCGCGAAGCGATCACGGGCGCGAACAAAGCCGAGAGCGTCGAGCGCCTCATGGGTGGGGATCTTGGCGTGCAGCTGCAGCGCGCCGAAGAGCAGATCGGCGCCGCGCGTCGCATGGCCGACGACCTCGACCACCAGGTGCGCGTGTACGCCGGCGGCGACTACGGCCCGCGCGCACCGGGCGTGCTTCGGCCGCTGCGTGGCGCAGTCGAGCGTGCCGAGGATCGCATCGCGGCGCTTCGTGCGCGGCGCGGCGCGGGCTCGCAGGCCGACCAGGCCGAGGCGTTCGTTGCGCTCGACCAGCTGCGGCGCGATCTCGGCGGCTTCACCGAGCGGCTCGGCATGGGCGAGCGCGGGCCGATGTACGAGCAGTTCATGGCGACGCGCGCCGGCCTCGAGGACGCGGGGATCTGGGGCGCCGACGCCGCGGCGCTGCAGCGCGAGACCAACGCCGCATGGCATCCGCTGATCGCGGCTAGCGGTCCCTTCGAGCAGCGCTTCCTCACCGACGCCGGGCTCGCGTCCGGGTTCCGTACGTCCCGCGAGGCCGACTCGGCGCGCGTTCGCGCGTACCTCGACGGGCTCGGCACCGCGCGCAGCGAGACGGCCGAGACGGTGTGGTCGCGGCGCTACGAGGCGATGCAGGCGCTCAACGACGCGGCTCTCGCGCGTCACTCGCTCTCGCCGGCCGAGCGCAGTGCGGCGCTCTCGCTTCGTGACTCGCTCGCGGCGCTGCGGCGCACGCACGGCGAGATCGCGACCGACGCGACGCGCCTCCGGCAGTGGCAGGAGATCATGGGCGCGAGCTCGTCCGGCGCGGGCGGCCTGACGGGGCTCGTTGGCGCCGGCGCGCTCGGTGCGGGCATGGGCGCGATCGGCGCGCCGCTGCTCGTTGCGTCGCAGCTCGCGAACCCGGCGCGCGGCATCCGCATCCTGCAGACGCTGCGGCGCCTGTCGCGGCAGACCGACACGCGGATCCTGTCGAGCGTGCGCGGCTTCCTCGGCCGTGGCGCGCGTCGCGTCGCCGACTGGGGCTCGACGGCGGCCGCGGCTGGGCGGCGCGGTGCACGGCGCGGTGCGGCTGCGTACGCCGAGCGCGTGGCCGAGCTCGACCGGCACACCGATCCGCAGCAGCTGATCCGCCGCATCTCCGATTCGACTGCGGAGCTGACGCACGCAGCGCCGCAGACGCAGGCAGCCCTCGGGCACGCAGCCGCCCGCGCTGTCGCGTACCTGCAGGCGCAGCGACCGCGCGGGCGCGTGCTGCCCGGCGACATGCGGCACGAGCCGCGGCCGCCGTCGATCGAAGAGATGGACCGCTTTCTGCGCATCGCGCGAGCGGTCGACGATCCGGGCAGCGTGCTCGACGACCTGCGCTCGCGGCGGCTCACGCCCGAGGCAATCGACGCAGTGCGCGCGGTGTACCCGGCGCTCTATCGGCAGATCGTCGCGACCGTCATGCGCGAGATGGCTGAGGGCGAGCACCGGCCGAGCTACCAGGACCGGCTGCAGCTCGGCGTGCTGCTCGGGATCCCCACCGATCCGAGCCTCGCGCCCGAGTCGCTGCGCATCCTGCAGCAGGCGCACGAGGCCGCGAGCGCTGCAAACCCGCAGGCCGCGAGCGGCGGCGCGAGTCGCGGCGGCAGTGGTGGTGCGCCCGATCTCTCCCGCGGTCTTGCGGGCGCGAGTGACCGAACCGAGGAGCGCCGCGCTGCGGTGTGAGGAGCTGAGCCATGGCAGAGAGACACGCACCGAGCCCGATCGCCACCGAGGGAGCCGCGCAGAGCGTGCAGGCGTCGCAAGGCGGCCTGTACCAAGCGTCGACGACCGCGGCGGCCGAGTTCGACCTGCGCAAGTGGGTCGGGCGCTACGTGAAGATCACAGCGGTCGACGCCGACACGTACTTCCTCTTCGCCGAGGACACGGGCGCGACGATCGACGAGACCGCGACGGCATCGGCGGCGGTGATCCCGGCGTCGGCGACGATGGCGACGATCCCGGATTTGCTGATGTCCGGCACGTCGGTGCACCAGCTCGTGCACCCGAAATACGGGTATCTGCGCTTCAAGACGAAGAGCGGATCGGGCGGCGTGCGGGTCTTTTCGTCGTGAGCCGAGCGGCGCACAGACGCCCCGGCGCGGGCTTCGGACGGCGCGGCGGTGGCCGCGTGGGCGGCGGCGGCGCGCCCGAGACCGCACTCGGCGTGCAACTCGTCGCGACGCAGTACCTGCTCAGCGGCGGCACACCCTCGGGTAACCCGGTGTGCCTCCTCGTGCGCTGGCGCCCCGATGCGACGCCCGCGAACTCGCTCGGCACCGGCGGCGGCACGTCGAGCCTCGGCGGCGGCGCTTCGGGCGGCGGATCGATCATCGTCAACAACGCGGGGCTCGGCAGCGTCGGCAACGAGATCGGCTTCGCGAACACCGCAACCGACGGGAAGATCCACATCCCTGTTCCTGGCGAGTCGGGCCGCATGGTCAACGACGTTCTCGTGCGAGACACGATCGGGAACAAGGATCACCACTCCCGCGACGGTCGCGAGTTCGGCATCGGCGCCAGCGCAGGCAGCGGCACCTCGTTCACTACGGGCAAGTTCTGCATCAACGGCCGACCGTCGGCGCCGACGACGTTTCAGTTCGGGTCGATGACGTTCGTCGAGGCGCAGCTCGGGACCACGGCGCTCTCTGCCGCGCAGATCGCTGCGCTCGTCGCGTCGCCGGTGGGGACGCAGATGCCGGGATGCATCCACCAGTGGGTGGCGTCGGACCTCAGCGGCGGCGTGATCGCCGACCGCGTCACGCCGAACGCAACGAACAACCTCACGCTGACGGGCGCAGCGTCGTTGGTGCCGGTACTCGTGAAGCGTGCTGGGCGCGGATCGATCGAGCTGTTCTGGGACTCCATCGGCGCCGGCAAGCGACCGGACACCACGCTTGGCAACGGGCCTCGCAAGGAGTTGCAGAGGCTCCTCGTTGCCGCCGGCTACTCGTGTGCGCTCGTCGGGCAGTACGTGCCCGGCGCGAGCTGTACCGCTGACTTCGATGCGCGCTGCACGTGCCTCTCGTCGCAGGCTCTTGGCCTCGTGGTCGGTGCGGTGCCATCGCGGCTCTCGACGCTCGCGGCGGATGTTCTGATCAACGGTGGTCCCGACTGCGGCAGCTTCTGCGGGTACGGCGCTAACGACGTGTTCCAGCGCATCACGAACGGCGAGACGCCGACGCAGTGTCGCGATCACTTCCTCGCCGACTGGGACACGTTCTGTTCGACGGTCCGCGCCGTGCGCACCGGTCGCATTGTGTTCGGCACGGTGCTCCGCCAGGGCACGAGCGCGAGCACAGCGGACATGCGCACCGCGATCGATCTGATCAATGCGGCGGCGTCCGCGACGGTCGCGACGCTGAACGCAACATACGGAGACGTGCGACTCGCCGACGTTTGCACGGCGGCCACTCCGGACCAGGCGGCAGCCGACGACCTCGGCGTCCTCTACGACCGCATTCACCCGACGGACCCGACGGATCTTCTGATCGCTGCGCCGATCGCAGCAGCGTTCGCAGCGTGAGGTAGCGACATGAAGGCCACTCTTTCAAAAAGCCAGATCGACACCGGCGCGGCGCTTCTCGATGCGCTCTCCAGGGCCGGGATCGTGGTCGGCGTAGCGCTCTGGGAGCATCACGACGGCGACGACGTATGGCGCCTCTTCGTCGAGGCGATTCCGCCCGAGTCAGAGGATCACTCGGCCGTCACGCGCGCCATCGCGGCCGCGGTCAACGCTCAGGTGCCTGATGCGGCGCTCCGCGGCGACGTTCATGCGCTGCTCGCGAGCGATGTTGACGTGGGCGTCGTCGGCTCACCACTCGGAGCGCACTACCGGCGCGGCGCTCCGAAGACGAAAACACGTCTTCACGATCACGCATGCGGTCGCGAGCGGCACTCGGGCCTCTACGTCTACCGGTTGGCATGACGCGGATGGCCGGCTTCGATTCGGAGGACGCGGAGACATGAGCAACGACGTACTCGACTTCGACGACGAGCGGGACACCGGCCGCATCGCGACCCTCGCGGCGGAAGAGCCGAGCGACCCGGTGCGCGCCATGCGCCGCGTGCGCGTGCAGCTCGCCGCCCACGAGATGCTCGACGGCCGACGCTGGAAGCAGCTCGCCGCGATGATCGGCATCGTCGGCGGCCTCGCGCTCACCTGCGCCACGGCCGCGTGGGTGGCGAACGCCGACGCCGCCGCGGACCGCGCCCGCCTGGAAGACGTACGCGCACGGTGCGCGCGCATCGAAGCGCAGATCGACCGACTCGTAGAGAGGAGCGAACCATGAAGAAGTGGAGCGAGTGGATCAGGACGTGGACGGTGCCGCAGGCGCTCGTCGTGGGCTTCGGAATGCTCTGCGTGACCGCGATGAGCATCACGATCACGCTGCACGACGACTGGGGCCGTCTCGTGCGCTGGCTCGCGCATCCCGAGTCGATGGCGCTCGTCGGCGGCATCGTGCTGTGGGCGATCGGCCTCTACCACCGCGCGCTCAAGACGCCGGTCACGATGCTGCTCGTCGTCTGTCTCGGCGGCTCGCTGCTCTCGGGTTGCGGCGCGTCTGCGCTCGTGATGCAGGGTCGCGCCGCGACGATCGTCGGCGTCGGCCTCGGCAGCATCGGCCAGGAGGTGCACGACCAGCGCGCACGCGCCCTCGACGCGTGCGACGCCGATGCCGTCCCGACGCAGTGCGAGGCCGAGCAGGCGAGCGTGTGGGCGCCCGCAGTGGCCGCGTACGAGTCGGCGCGCGCTGCGCTCTCGACGTGGATCGAGGCGCTCTCTGTCGCGCGTGAGGCCGGCGCCGACGACGGCGACGTGCTCAGCGCTCTCTTCGTGGCTGTCGCGCGCCTCGCTCGGCAGTGGAACGCGCTCGCCGCGGCGCTCCGTGGCGTCGGCGTCGAGGTGCCGGACTTGCCACCCTCGCTGGCGGCGCTCCTCGCCGCAGCATCCGGCGCGACGTCGTGAGCCTCGACCCCGTCACCGCTGGGCTCGACCTGCTCGGCACGCTCGCGCGCATCGTCGAGGCGGCGCAGCGCGGAGAGACCACGCCAGAGGAGGCGATCGCAGCGGCGCGCAAGGCGCTCGGCGTCGACCCGCTCGCGGGCCTCGCGGCCGAGGACGCGGCGAGGCATGCGCGGCTGCTTGCGGTCGAGCACGAGGCGCGCACCGAGCGCAGCGACGAGCCCACGCTCGAGCTGCCGCTGCCACATACCGAAACGCCCCGCCGGTGAGGGCGAGGCGTCCAGTGTGGTGCGGACTCGAACCGCTCTGCGATTTGCCGTCGCGTGCTGCCCTTACACCAGCCACGCCGCGGGAGAGCCCTGCCGGGGTGCACCGAAGCAACGCCGAAGCGTCGAGGAGACCGTAGCATGAGCGACGCGACCATCGCGCAGCAGACCGGCATCCCGCTGCCGTTCGTCGCCGGCATCCGCGCCACCGAGAGCGGCGGCAACAGCCACGCGCTGCGCTTCGAGCCGCACCTGTTCCGGCGCTACCACGCCGACTGCGTGCGCGTGCTGCATCCGACCGAGGGCGCTGCGTTCGTCACCGGCGACGAGGAGCGCCGCGAGGCGTGGGCGCGCGGCCTCGTGCCGTACACACCCGGCAAGGACCGCGCGGCGAGCTCCAGCGCGCTGGAGACCGGCCGCGAGGCGATGGAGCACGCGATGCGCATCGACGGCAATGCCGCGATCCGCTCGACGAGCTTCGGCAGCTTTCAGGTGCTGGGTGCGCACCTGCTGCCCTTCGGCGCCACGCCGGAGGCCGCGCTCGCGGTGTTCGACGCGGCGCCGCAGAGCGTCTCGGACGAGCTGCTCGTGCGCTGGCTGCGCGCGAACACGC
>Ga0307509_10001367_pt1 | contig 41289 bp, 45 predicted proteins | sample 10_EM_MG_FD_202245 | JGI IMG/M metagenome (GOLD analysis project Ga0307509, IMG submission 202245) | Populus trichocarpa ectomycorrhiza microbial communities from riparian zone in the Pacific Northwest, United States - 10_EM | ecosystem: Host-associated > Plants > Roots > Unclassified | place...
GCAGGGTTTTTGAACTGGAGACTTTGTAGACATTTTTTTCTTCTTTTGTTTGTTGCGGTTGTGGGTGTGTTGGATGCATGAGGGGGGTTGTACAGTGGCTTGATATGGATACTTGCAAGTACTCGAGTACTAGATTTAGATGACGTTTTTTTTCTTCTCCTTGCGGGAAGGAAGTAAGTAAGTAAGCCTCAGTCCCATTGTGGAGGTTGGGGGTATGGTACCTGTAATACGGTATTGTGGTCGACTATTCTGAGCTCGGGGAGACAAACTTTGACAATGAAGTGGAGCGTGCATTGATTACATACATACATATATCTACCCAGGGTCTAGGTAACCCATGATCACTCGGAGAGCGCATAGGCCGGTGAAGCTATGGTATGAAGGGCCTCTTTTTTTTCCTAGGAGGAAAAAAAAAAGTGTGGGAGCAAAATGTTTCCGGGGGGAGGAGAGTGAACGAAGGAAGGAAGGAAGAAAGGAAAGAGTGGATGGATGGGTGGGTGGATGAATGGATGATAGGGGATGGGTGATGCCTCCAAAGTGTGATCTCGGATTTACCTCGATGTGAATTCGTGGATCAGGAGTCAGTGCTGCGATCGAAAGTTTTTATGATACCCTGCCAACTACTGCTTTTTTGGAACCACACGCTGCTTGACTTATTTCCATGATCTTGACCACGGTTAGCTCCGGACGGCTTTTTTTTCTTTCACAAAAACTTCTCGCCGCAAGACGCGGGGTCTTTGTGGCTCGTAAAGTACTCGAGTACAGTACTAGCAGAGTACTAGTACATCAATTATAGCGTTATTGCTTGTTGATGTTGCTCTGTTTGGAGTCCGGCTTCCCCGATTGTGGATGGGCGGTGTATAAATGGATGGGTGGATGGATGGGGAGAGATAAAGAGAAGGCGCGCGAGCAGCCCGTCTAGAGTTGACCAAAAGTGTGCGGTGGTGTAGCGTACGGTATGATATGATACTCTATCGGCATGCCTTTCTCTTCCTGCGGAATAATAAATGGAACAAGGCTTTGAAAAGGAATATGTGGGAGATAACCACAGCTCAGCTCTGATCTACTCTGCCGGTACCTTCGACCCGCTGGTTGTTGAGCTCTTGCCCTGCCTACGCCACTCTTTCCCCAAGCTCTGTTATCATACAAACCAACCCGCGTACGTTACTATACATTGCGTTACCTCGTCCGTCTACCTCACCTCATCTTGTCTTACCAAACTGACTGACTAGCTGTCTGCCTGTCTATTCGGGTTCTCGGAAGACGGAGGGGAATCCCTTTAGTTGATTGATTGATCCTGTCAGTCGGTCGGCCGGTCAGTCAGTGTGCAGGAGAGACAGGTTGATGGAGGCATAACACCTTCTGCTTCTGAAGTAGGGAGAGAGCAATTGATATAGCAATTCCGTCAAATTTCACTCAGTGGAGAAATCCCTCCTTCGTCACCGCTACTCATTGTATCCAGTTTTAGAACAATTTAGAACAAGGGGGAGGGGCTAGGAAATATAGCACAAGTACGGCAACAAAAGTACGATCAATACGTACCTGTATCATACCTCTTCGTCCCATCTAAGTCTTTAAATTTCCTTTGCCCCACCACCACCATCACCTTGCTCCACTTCCCTCCCTCCCTCCTCCATACAGCCATTGCCCGGTCAAAAGTCAAGTCAAGTCCAGTCGAGGGCTGGAAAAAGGTTAAGCCAAAAGGGTCAAATCAAAGCCAAATCGGTCCATTCGTCCAGGGAACTACTGCTTCAACAAGAAACACCAAGGTTTTCCATATTTTTTCTTTCTTTCTTGGAAACTCAAATTACACGGTATTCCTTTCTTTTTTTAAGCTATCACGGTGTCATACGATATTTTATCTATTCCTTCCAGAAGGTTAAAACAAAGTCAAACTGAAGTAGCAGAAGCTGAGGAAAAGAAAGAAGAAAGGAAAAAAAGAAAAGAAAGAGGGAAAAAAAAGAAAATAACGTAAACTTTGCTCTCTCATCCTGTCCAACATCTTTCCCCCTTTCAAGAAGAGTCCAGATGTTAGTGCAGCCTGGGCTTCTAACATCTCTCTACTGGGTTACAAAAAAGAAATAGTCTTTCTCTTTAAAACTCTATCTTGTCTGTTCTTTCTCTCCTTTCTCTCTCTCTCTCTCTTGCTGTCTGTCGTTGTTGCTCGTGGTCAGCGCTGGCACGTTCTCCCATTCCAAGTGTACAATTTTTTTTGCCGTCATCGAGGAATCAGGGAGTCGATCATCAATCGAGATCGAAGTATTGAATCGGCCTCTCGTTTCTCTTCGGCCTTCCGTTTAACTCTCCCCTAACTTTCTCTCTCACTCCCTTCTCTTTCTCTCACCCACATCACTCCCTTTCTCTTTTCCAACCTTCTACATCCTGGTCACTCACTCACTCTCTCACTCCTTGAGCTACCTCACGCGCCAGCTCTTCCTTCCTTTACTTTCCCTTCCCTCCCTCCCTCCCTATTATTCATCCCACCAACTGCAGTGCAGAACCTAATATTTCCCAACCACTCCTAGGGGAAAATTCCCCATAGCTTAGAAACAGGACGGAATTACCTTGCAGCAGCTGCGGAAAACGGCATAGTTCCCGAGGAGTGGGCGCCAGGATTTCTATCCATTAAAAGGGACCTGGATTCCACATATTCCTGCCTCCTTCAAGAGCTGCTGGCTGTGTGTGGCGAAAAAGTGGGTTTGCCTCAACCCAAATCATTTCCCACGTACCTTGCGGCTGGCGTTTGTCCACCGCAGGATCACCAATCGGCATTCCCAAACCCCCTCCGCATTCGAACGGGGGGACCTTTTATTTTTCCTCACCTTCCCCTTCACTCATCCCCTTACTGAAAGCCTGTCTTTTTTCTTTCTTTTTTTTTCCCTTTCCCTTTCTTCCTTTCCTTTTCTTATTCCTTCATCCCACCATTACTTCACACCCCATTCCACTCAGACCCCACACATAAGCTCTTGCATGGATTGACGGCGGACAAGAAATATTATCTACCTTCCCCCCCCGACCCTTCCTATTATAACGTCGTCAAGTTGGAGCCCCTACACATTTTCATAGATGCCCCCGAGCCCAAACCGGGTGAAGGGCGCACGGTAATTCTCGAGCCGGCCGCGGACACTGTCATGGAGAAAGCTCTACCTTCCCCCGATATTTCACCACAACCAGGACTCGATGCCTTTCAAGACGCCCGCGCTATCGTACGACTTACACAGTGTTCCATCTGTTCGTTACCCCTGCGATCCCCTAGGACCTTACCTTGCGGCAACTCACTCTGCCACAAATGTATGCCAGAGTGCCATGTCCGCCAAAACATCTCATACCCTAGTGTTGCCGGTCGACGGGAAGGATTTTCGTGCCCTTTTCCGGATTGTAGGAAGGAACATTCTGCTGCCGACTGTAATTTGGATGTCACACTGGCGAAGGTGATGGATATTGTGGATAAGGAGCTGGGATCACAGACACAGTTTCCGGAGGACACAGCGTTGGAGGTGGTTGTGAATGTTGATTGCGCAGGTGGTTATGAAGAGCGAAGAAGGCGGATGTATGGGGGACGGTTGGCTGCTGTTTATGCCCTTTCAAAACAGGGGGGATTATACTACGACGAAGATGTGACATGCACTCCGCTGTTGGGCGACAATTTTGGTTCTTCCTACCTCGACTACGACGCTCTTGAGAGATTGATGGATAAGGCCCGGGCAGATTTGGAATGTCAAGTTTGTTATGGAATGCTTCTGGATCCCGTCACAACTTATTGTGGCCACACTTTCTGTCGGGGGTGCTTGGAGCGAGTTCTGGACCATTCTCGACATTGTCCCTCCTGTCGACGGTTGATGCACCTTCCATCTGTACTGCCGGCACAGTCTAGCAATAAGAGGCTAACGGAATTACTAGTGGGGTTGTGTCCGGAGGCTTTGTCCCAACGGGCATTGGCTGGGGCCATGGAGTCGATGGCTGGGAATGGTGATGGTGGACTATTGACACCAATATTTGTCTGTACGGCCTCCTATCCTGGAATGCCTACGCCTCTCCATATTTTTGAGCCTCGCTACAGACTCATGGTGCGGCGAGCCTGTGAGAGCGGTGTAAGGAAATTCGGAATGCTACTACCGAACCGTACGGGTGCACCGCAGGGTGATCTCGGTGTTACTCCCTTCATGCAATATGGGACCATGCTGCAAATTGAAGAAATAAACATGTATCCCGATGGCCGCAGCGATGTTTGGACCGTTGGTGTTTCACGTTTCAGGGTCAAGAGATGGGGTATTCGAGATGAGTATATCGTGGCGGACGTGGAACGTGTAGACGACATCCCGATCATCGAGGAGGAGGCCATCGAAGCGCTGGAGACAGCTCTCTGCCTATCCAGTGCCCAGGAAGCGCATGCCCCTTGGATGGGTTTGCCCACGCAGACTCTGTTGGACATTGGCCACCAATTTGTCGACCAGATGCAGGCGATATCAGCTCCATGGCTCCATGAAAACAATGTTCTGGCCTTTGGGCAACGACCGGATGATCCAGCCCTTTTCCCCTATTGGCTCGCGAGCGTTTTACCGGTGACCGAAACAGAGAAATACCGCCTGTTATGCTCCACCAGTGTCAGAGAGCGATTGCAAATTGTGGTAGGCTGGATCAAGAAAATCGAAACTCATCGCTGGTAATATTCCACCCAATCATCCCCCATGCAGGCCTGTTTGATATTTCCGGCATCTCTAACGTATGATAGGTTCTGTCCTAGTACTTGCGTTATTATCTGAACTTTACCTACATAAACAAAAACAAAACATTCATAGCCGCACACACACGCACTCAGCATTGTACCGCATTCACTCGTACATTTACTCTTCAACCTCGATACCTCTGGTCATTTTGACAAAAAATATATTTTTATAACTTCACCCCTTGTTGCTCGTGTGCTGGTTTGTTTGTCCCGTTACTAGTTTCACGCAGACGGTGTGTTCTCATATCGCCAATTGTACTTGACCGTGTTTTCCCTGTCGTTTCTTTGTTTTGGCGTTTTCCGGAGCATTTGTTTTTTCTCTCTTAATCCGATTTGGGAGACTTGCACGATACATTTAACGTTTTTCCTACCTCTCATTTTCATCACCGACCTTTAGCCAAAACTGTGGATACTTCATTTTTTCATTTTTACTTCCGGAGGCACAATTGCTTTTTTGTTAGTTTTGTTGACATTAAACTTCAGATCTCCTATTGTACTTTTGCGTTTACTTTTTTTCTCCTTCTCTTTTCCTACGTTCGGTATGGTACTTTGCTTTACTTGGGATGTGCATGGCATGGGTGGGCGGATCAATTCAGTTTATTCAAGTCGTTCAAATCAAGTCAGGCTATCTGGTCCGTTGAAGCTAGACGTGGTGTGCTCGGGGGGTGGTCGTTTCGAATTCGGGGTGGCCCGACTTTCTTTTACTTTTCACTTTTGATAAAATGAGGTGGGGTAATTGCTACTGTTTCTTCCCTTCCTCCCATCTTCACCTTTTCGCCTCGTTAAAAGATCTGCATCCAAAGAAAACGCCCACCAATGCATCAAAAACACCAACTGGCGAATGATATCGTATGATTACCTGCGTACCTGGTTTTGGTGATCTGCAACGACCGATATGCAGCTCGATCCAAGCACTGGCATCGAGCAGGTTGTTTAGGGTTACGATCGCGAAATAGCTAAATACACAGCCTGCCACTGATTGGTCGAATCTTGGCAACCCCTGACTGCAAGCCAAGTAGAGACTACGTATTTATGTGTTCCTCGATTGCGGCTTCCAATGTGTGGCCCGCCTAGGGCACGGACGGGGCAGGCCACGCTTGTGATATTTTTATTTCGTTCTTATTGCCAACATGCTACCGTAGGTTCGATAGACGGACATTATCTGTGCCTTGGAGAAGTCCAGACTAGTACAACACAGTACCCCCAACGAAGCAGAGCTATGATGCTACCCAGTAGTAGTCCGGCGGCCCAATCGCGTGCGTCGGGGGGGGGGGGGGGGGGTCCCACATGCCACACTCGTGCAAAAACAGGGACCACCAGTCTCTACTCTCCGGAATTGCCCCTCCCAACACAATGGTATCCTAGAAACCCGGAGCACCCCCCACTCCACCCCACCCCACCCTGTTGAAATTGAGCCCTTCGGATATGTACATACTTTCTACGTCTTAGAGTACGACAAAGCAGGTCATTCCTCCCTAGTGTCGGTTTCCCACACTCCGAGTTCGACTTAGCCTATTTGAACCTTTTTCCCCCGCATATCACTACTCCCTAACTTGATCAATTGACCGGATATGTACTTTTGTGTTTGTTTCTCATTTGTTTTTTTTCTTCTATTGTCTTCCATAATATTGTTTTTCTCCACTGCCGATATATACAGTATGTTACCGTTTCCCTGCATAAATAAATAAATAAATAGTGGGCATTCCCGGCCGCCCCATCTGAGATGGATAGAATGGGGTTCTTGAGTATATCTCTCTCGCTCTCGTACGTTTCTGGTGTATATGGTAGCTCGGGCTTTGTGCATTTTTTAATACCCACCCACCCTGCACCTGGCATGCGCGAGTGAGAGGTTATGATGGAGATGGTCTGCTGGCCTGTTGGAATATCGATATACCCTGGGGATATGTATGATACACTCCGACCCCCCTAGTGGTCCGGGATTAGGCCAAGCCCCGCGAGGACGTATTGCATCATACCGTAAGAACTTGAATATCATACTTGAACCTCGCACTAGGACGTCCGAAATTCCCTCTCTTGGATAACTTAGGAGGGGCGAAATCACCGCGAAAACAACTGACCGCCTGGGCCCTAGCTCAAGACAAAGAAAAAACAAAAAAGGGTGCTAGACCTTACTATCGTAGCAAAAAAGGCAAGTCTAATAACGTCCTAGCGTGAGGTTTCAATTATTTAAGTCCTTACGGTTATATTGTATCGTCACGATACGTACGTGTGATGGGGGGGAAGTTCGTATGATATTATAGTTTTGTAGGAGTTTGTCGTGGGGGGGGGGTATGATAGATACTACTCCGAGTGCTCACTCGGCCGGGCAGTACCGGTAGCGGGCTGGGGTTTGTCTATTTTTATCTATATAAAGATAACGATAACCGTTGCTAAATGAGGCACCGTTATTCGATTCGCTAGATGGTCGAGCTAGTGTTCTTGCACAGGACGTGTATATCGTATCACAACACCTGGCGATGTGGCATCGTTAAACTCCTGTGGTATCGTGGGTGTGGTGCGTCTCGTATGGATGGAGGAAAGTATATGCCGGTGTTTCTGCCTGCCCGCCCGGGTATGTACGAGTGGGGTATTGTTGGGGTGTTGTTGGGGCGATGTGTGCTTAATTTTCGGTATTCGGGAGGGGGAGGAGAAGGAGGAGTGTAGCTATGCTGTGCTGTCCTGGTTGGATATATGTACCGCGGGTAGGTTGAGTACTACAGGCTAGAGGTGCTTTCGAGGGAGGAAGTGGTTAGCTATTGTGTCGTGTTGTGTGGATAAGGTTGTGTTTGTGTTTGTGTTTGTGTTTGGTGGTGATTGCTCTACTGGATGGATCTTTTGGACGCACGGGATATAACTGAGTCATTGCATATATTGTAATGGAGGAATGGATGTTTACACTAAACGCACACTGGTGGATATCAAAGATGGGCGGATTCCATTAGAATGTAGTGCCTGGCATCAGATGCGGCTTCTTTTTTGACTGATGCGTGTTACTCTTCCTATATAGGGGTGTTTATCTATATAGAAGTGTTTATCGACGATAGGAGCGTGCTGTGTGATACTTCATATATATACCCGCCAGAGTTGATCCCTGATGGAGAGGGAGTAGCCATTGTTCCGTTTGGTGTGTTGGAGGTAGCCAGCAGGTTGGATGGCAGTGCACTTCTATCTGATAGGAGTTGACGTGGTTGGCTGATATTCTAACTTCATATCTGGCCATTTCAGTAAGAGGTTTGAGAGTGTTTCTAGTTGCAAAAAGCTTCTAGTAGTAATTTTTTTTATCTGACTGGGTTCTGTTGGTATTCGGGGGAGTTTTGTCTCGCTCTTTTTTAGATAGTAGGTATGTGCTTAGTTATATTTGCTTGTATCTTCAGTGGTAGTGGTTGGTATGGTATTATAGGTTTCATCTTGGATCCCCTCCCGTTCCCGCCACATATGATGGCCTCTTTAGTGAATAGTATCATACCTCTACAACTGCAATCACATATAACTTTTTCCCTATGCTGACAGTATATTGTCGCGCTAGCCTCTCAACATCCATTGTCTCACTGGAGAATGCTGTGGTCTAGTGGATAGGGATAGTCGCATCTACTCGCAGTGCTAAAGACACCCAGATTCAAGGAGGAGGGCCAAGTTCTGGCGGTATGCAATACATAGCAATCCTTTCCAAAAAAAAAAAGACCTCCAACATTACGAGTCTGAAGGCGCATGAGTGCAGGAAGGGGAGTTGGAAAAGTGCAAATTTCACCCGGTGGGAAATTAGAAGGAAATAGTTTACCATATAGAGAAAAAGCACGTGGGCGAGGTTACCTATCATACCTTGTATAATATGCACTTTTTTTCGGAGGACTTTTGGTTCCTTGGAATCAGAGGTCAGGTTGTGGGAGGACGACACAATGTCACACTGCCGGTAGTTCTATGATACGGTACTGTACCGGTAGGGCAATGAGTAGGCAGCGGAACCGCGATAGAATCTCTACCGGTACTATTCTCTAACCCGCCTTCCCGCCTGTCTGCCTGCGAGGATCCCAGCGAGCTTGAAAATGCCCTCAAAGCGAGGCACCCTATCCTGATACCCTGCTACTGCACAAAGATAAACCTCCATCACTATCCCCCCACACCACCTCCCTATTCACACCAGCACCTACCGTCCCTATGCACACCAGCACCTACCGTTAAAAAACACCGACATCTCCCCATTCTGCACGTTACACGTTACCCGAGCACGAGCCACTCCACCCCCCCGCAAAAAAAAAAAAAAAAAAAAAAAAGATCCCCGCACACTCATTGCCTGCCACGCCTGTCCCTAAGCCAACCAATCACAGCGCGCACCTCCGAATCATGACTCGTGATCGACAGAGTAAAGACTTACTGCTATGCAGACAGGCGAATATATAGAACTTCTACCAACGCGGTAAGGGCATTGTCGATAGTGAATCGACCAGGGCCGTCGTACTCGAGTAGAACGTTTTGCGATCGGTTGGAGCCTGGTTTCTTCTTTTCTTTTCTTTTCTGTTTTTGGAATTGGTGCGATGAGGTTTTTCAAAAAGCTTGCTTTTAGTTGGTGGAGGGCTAGGGTTTGGTTAGGGGGTAAGGCACTGGAAGGGCTCGTGGTGGGGTCTGTGCAGTCGAGGGCAGAGGATGGGGTGTGCACTGGGTTGTTGGTGCCTGTCTGTTCTGTTCAGTTCTGTTCAGGCAGTGAATAATCGGGGGAGGGGACTAGGGGTCGGAATACGAGCATGGTGGCGTGTGTGCAAGTAATATGCGATCTTCAACTGGGGTGTTGTCGGCTTGGACAGGGGAGGGTTACGTTTTAGTATCATAGATTTTTTTCTTTTTCTTTCTGCCTGTTTGCTTTAATGGTTGGGGGGTTGGAAGTTAAGGTGGGATGTGCCTGTGGTGAGTGTCAATGATGGCTTTTCCCCTTCTCTTTTTTGATAGCGGGGTGTCCTGGAGGCTAAATATGGATGCGATTGTCTCTATGATATTAGAGGTAGGAAGCGACTGTAGACGAAACAGGAGGGGGCAGCGGCCTAGGGGCATGGAGTTGTGCATTCGTTTTTTCTTTTAGGAGGGGGGTGCCGACTAGAACATGAGCCATTGTTGAGTCCTTAGGAGCCTTAACACGTATCTGTCATAGCACCTACAGGAGTTCAAGGAATTGGTTCTATGCCGCGTGTACATACGGGACTTGAGAGTTTGCTCCTCGAGTCTAGGTGTGGCCTCTGAGATCAGTGCGCGAGAAGCCTGGCTGCCTACGGCCCAATTGTTCAATCCAGTAGTCTTAGGGGCACATCTTGCGTTTGTCTAGCTTTGCTATTTCAGACGTATTTCGATGGTAGTCTGTTGTCCTCTATAGCGTTGCCTAAACATCCTTAGGAATGGCCATTGCCTTAATGCCTTGGGATATGTGCCGCTAGATATTGTTTGGAAGGACATAGCTATTTTGGCACAACTATGAAATGAGATGAGCGATGGCAAAACATTTGACTTAATTGGCAACTAAGGGGACAGCAAATATAATTGCTAGAGGTGATATTCGGAGAACTCTGAGTATCAAGGTGTCTGAACACAGATAGATTGGCTGGTAATTGGGACTGCTCTCCTGTTGTGGAATAAAGGTCATATGTTTCGTCACTAGTTCAAGCTGGTATGGGGGAGGGCCAACCTCGATAGTTATCATTAGATTGGTTGAGCTGGAAGGTGTTGGGGTAGTTGATTCCTGAACTGGCACAATTGGTTTTACCGGCACAGGACAAGTGATCAGGGTAGAGCTTTTTGTAGGCCCCCCAAAGGGCGCGAATGGCCGGACTGGCTTCAGTGGGCGCTTCCCGCGTCAGCAAGTTGGGTTTCCATATCGTTTCGAGGTGAACTCTATTGGGTGATATGTGTTGGAGGGCTTTTGTGCTTCGACGGTATACCGTATACCAGGACGCCCTTGAGTTGCATAAGGCACCCCACAGGTGATTGGGATGTTCCCCTTGCTTAACCCACACTCTTGTGGCGTGGCTTTGTAAGTTACAATCTCTGGATTAACTTAGATTATTAAACTTTGGCATAGTGCATGTTGGTCACAAAATGTTATCTAGGTTTGATCTTGCTCATTCGCACCTAGCAAAATCTTAGGCTCTTTGGGTATTAGCCATTCTAGGTTTTCCCATCTTAGCATCTAATCTCTGGGCTAGTCATGCCTTCCCGTGTGAATAGCTGATATGCGGTAGGTGATTTTGCAGACTCAATGCTGTGTGGTTGAGATTTGTTTCTCGATCTCAAGCACACGGGGGTCGGGGATGCACGCCGATCAGAGACTTATTAATTCAATATATTTGTACTAACCAAGCTTGCCCTGGCATCTAGCTAGTGTGCAATATATTCAAATTAACAAGGAAATCTTCCAATTCGAACCTCCATTCCTCCGTGGCTACAGAGATCAAAGACTCATCGATTAAGGGGTTAAAACTTACAAATTTTATTCACGGGCTGAATTAAAAATGGCCTGAGGCCCTTACAGTTGGGGTCCTGTTGGAAACGAACCGGGTGTTTTGTGACTACCACCTCAGCTAATTCGCCGAATTGGCTCTTTTGGCCCTCACATGGCCTTAACATTTTCTCATCTCAGCTTGGGCGTTCCGACCGGTGTGCTTGTATCAAGCGATTACGCGCTTGCGTCGTTTAAACGCCAATTGTATTGCACAATTGGTCCAGCAGCCGACCCGGAACAAGTCCATCCCAGGTCCGGGTCATTTGAATCCAGCAGCACGAGTGTACCGGCCAATATAACGCGGGTTCCCCAGTCTTGGCATTCCTTTCAGGACTGCCTCTGGTGGGATTCTCTTACCCTACCCCTCACGCGACTGCCTCCCGCGCTCGAGTATATGAAGCGAATCCTAAGTGCTTCTCCTATCCCTATCATGACCTGTTGATGACTGCTGGCTTACCTCGGGGGTGAGCTGAGACTCGGGATTTTTTTCATCACCGGCAATATGATGAGCCGCTTACCGGTGGGTTGAAACGCGCTGAAGCTTGGGTGTGCTTGAGGGTTATAAGCAGAGAGCAATCCCCTCAATCAGGTGCCTCGAGGTTCGTTCGGGTTTTCGACATCTCCACCTCCCTCCCAATCCCCAATCCCTGAGGTGCTGCGGCCGATCTTTAAAGTCTACCGGTTCCTATTGTACGATAATCTCTTGCGAGGTTCGTGCTGGTTACGGTAGGTACCGTACTTCGCTCGCATGCGATGTTTGCCTGCGTTGAGCCTTTGGCACGGCATCGTGCCCGGGGGAAGAACCAGGGGAAAAAAAAGAAGGAAATGGATCAGTCTTACAGCGCACCGATACGATAGGGCTCCGATGAGAGAGGGAGGGGAAGGAGCCAAACCTCAGGAATGGACCAAACAGCCTTTGATTTAATGTCTCTAACGAAACGCTGGGTTCTACACACTAGTGAGTTCATACAAGCCTGGGCTCCGCCTCTCCCACTTCTGCCTCGCGAATCCCACCAGGGACGGAATAAACCCCCTCTTTTCAGTTGTACCTGTTACTTTGGACAGAGAGCCTTAGACTTTATGGCTATGACCAAGCATGGGGAAGCTCCATAGGTTTCCTGCTTTCCCTTCTTCTAGGACATACCTTAGTTAGGTGCACAGTACCTAGCATAAGGAAGAGGGAAAAACAACTGTCATATTTTCGATTTACTATTGGACGAAAGGAAAAAATAATCAAGCTGACTGTTGGCTAATTGTTCGTTATCTGTCCTCTTTTTTCCATTAAAGGCGATCGAATTTGTGCGATACTATGCCTCAGCTAGGTCTTGGTGAAGTCGGAATGGGCCTCAAGATCTCTGGGGTGCAAGGCACACTTCTTGGTCCGTCACCAAGTTTTGCTAAGGCCTAAGCATCCCCTTCGTTTGCGTTGCAGTGGTTGGAATTGGCTACAACTTCCAATATCACGTGGGCGCACGTACTGCAACCCATGACTCGAGAGCCAACAACAACCAAGGGCTGCCTGGTTCATCTTCCTCTGGTTGAAATGATGGAAGTAGGGATTCGGAACTTCGTTCTGCGCACGTCGCTGTGTTCTTAGAACTTTGCGCCGCTAGAGCTGTTCAGCCCCGGGTCGAAAAAACCGCTTATCCACGTCTTCCGAGTTGAAGCGCATTAGTGTGTGTAACGCCCTTTTTTGTACACAACCCTGGCAGATCTACTCGAAATTTGGCACTCGAAGGGCGCTTTTTCGACCCGGGGCTGAATGGCTTGATTCTAACTGTCTTTTTCTACTGTATCGGAACCTCATTCAGTCGGTGGGCTCCGTAAAGTCGGAAAGGTCTTCGGGGGCCCGGAGATTACTAGAGGAAAGATAAAACGCCAAGTGATGAGAGGGGCTCAGGCATTACAACTTACTCGAGCACAAGGGCACTATTGAGCCTCACAACAAAACCTACCGACTCATCCGAGTTTCATCTCATTGCCACCTGGCGGGGTTTCTTTCCGAGTGCCTTTATAACCTGTGCGCTCTGGTAACTTCTAGCATGCCCGAGATACTGACTCGAGAGGCCGGAATTGACTTCAATTTCTATCTTCACAGATCATGACGTCGCGCAAAACTGTTGTGGGAGGTGATGGGGTGGCGGGACCGCTTGGGCTTCGTGCGCATCTTGTGTGAGGGTAGCGCACCTTCTAGGCCTGGGGCGTGTTCCATGGGAGGGGGATTCCGGGCGCTGGGTGGGATCTGGCACTTCTGCTGGCTTCCGGCTTGCTGCTTGCTTGCTGCAGGTACCAGTCGTTGGGAGATGCACAGTGCGATGAGGCGGGGGCGTATCATTTAGGGCTACGTTGTGTGGTCTCGACACAGCAGATATTAAGGCTTGACACAGCGCAGGTACGGAAAAACTTCTGTTGCCTAATCTCCTTGTGGACATGAAGTGGTTCTTCCCACTGACCTGGCTGTGCCGGCAGCCAATACCCAACCACAACTTAGATACGAGACCTGAGGGGAGTGCTTTTCTACCGCTTATCACCTTATCCAACCTTACCCTGCCCGCGAACTTCGACGGCCACTTCGCCGTGGTCTGTCATGAACGTTAGTTTCGCACCGCATTCAGTATCATCGCACAATTAATTGTGGGAGATGAGAGATTATGGCAGCGCATCAGCATTGGTGTTTTGGAGGTTGAAAACTATGGTCTTACAGTCTTCCTGTGCCCTAGATTCTGTTCTTACGCCTTTATAAGAAGGATGATGTCTCCTTCTTGTCTGCTCTCCCAAACACATCCGAGAACATCTAGCCCGCTACAGCCTCCCGGAAAAACCACCGCCTTCAAAGGTACATATATTCCTCAACCCCCCGATTTCAAAAGCATCCAACCCGGTAGTCCCTTCTACCCTCTCCGCGACTCTACAAGCTACTCCTCACTTTTTATTTTGTTTTAAAAATGTCTGGGTGGTTTTGCGTAAGTCATTCATTACTCTGGTTTATCCATCGGAATTATTTACTCATACATTTTACAGGCATACTGCGGGTTTGGTCCGCACAACCCTGCACTTTATGGCCAGTGTATTGAGTGTGGTGAGATACATAAGGGCACGCGGCGCAAGCTTGCACAACCTACCGGTATCTATGACCACCAGAACTGCCAACACGCAAACACTCCTCATGAGGCCTGCGCCGCTGCGGGGAATCATTCTACCTAAGAGGGCTTCTCGGCTTGAGATCCTCCTGGCCCAGACTATCAAACGAATAGCCCCAAATCATGGACAGCTACCCACCGAAAGCATCAATATCTTTTCCTAGAGTACGGAACAACGATGGATCCCTAAAAAAAAACATTAGACGGGGGGCAAGCAACTTCTTTTAGTTCTATTAGAATATTTCCCTCTTGTAATAATTTGGCCTCTTTTTATTTCTTTTCTTTTTCTTTTTCTGAGGGGTTCCTTTTTTTTCTCCAAAGACCTGTACTACTACCAGGATACCTGCGATCTTTACTTTCTTTTCGTCTCTGGGATCATTCTTCATTCGTTTTTGTATTTCTACCGCCTTTGGCGGCTATCTTTAATATTATTCGATGATTATAACTTGCAATCATCAATCACTATCGCGTACTTGACTATTATGGGGGACTCTTCTCATCACGAATATTTTATTAGGACTGAAACAATGGTAGCTGGGGTTTAGAAGAACTGCTCGTGGATCGCTTGTACAAGTAATTTATGGACAGATGTCTCTGGGCTCTGCAGGTAGAGTAAATTTGCTTGGGACTGTACTGGTACTATTACACAGGCACACTGCACTTCTGCTCGCACCGCGAGTGAGCGGGTAGCACAGCGATCGTTGCTCGAAGTACTAGCCACCCCAACCTTTCATGCAGGCTTTTCAACGTTTCAGCACCCCCCAGGCCGCAACCTTTCAACACCCTCAACCATCATAACACACCTTTGCAGGAAAACCCCCCCCCCAATCGAATAGCACGCCTTCTTTAACCGAATCGAGCAAATCCTCTCGCCTCTACAGTAGGGAGAGCCGCAGTTGCCTTCACCGAAATGCTACCGGTGGAAGTTCTCGCTAAGCCGGACCTTTGCGATGACGATTGTGTACCGCACTATGTGAAGCACCACTCAACATCACATCTAGCACTCTCGTCGTTCCTATTCATCGCTACCTTTTGCATAATTTTCCTAGGCGTTCTGCAACGACTCTTTCCGGTACTATGCGGGGCGGGCAGGCGCCACACTCATCACGAGAATAGGGGGCAACGAAGGATTGCAGCGGTAACCTTCTCGACGATCTTCGGCGCGACGGGCGTACTAGCAGAGTTGATACTATGTGAGGTGAGCGAGTGGGGGGAGGCTTCGGCGCGGAAAGCTGGCTTTCAGAGCTGCGTGTGGGTTTTGATGATTTGCTTGGTTGCGGTCGCGCCGTCGCTTGAATTACACAGCTTGGTTGAGGGAACTAGGATATCTACCTGGCGAAGGCGATATGTTACTCTGTTTGAAGTGGCCATTTTCGGTGCATGGCTTTGGGTCTTCTGGAGCTTGGGCGATCGATTGCCGATAAGGAAGGCGGATCAGAGCCTCTGGAGAAACTGTAAGGAGTTTCTTCCCTACTGGCACTGTGTTCACGTTTTTGTCTGCCGGTTCACTAATACGGTGCTTGGCTTTCTAGCTACCAGAACTCTGAGGGAAGAATGTCTAGCAAGAGTAGGCGTGATAGGTGTCTCAGTAAGTCTAATCTCCGAGTCTTTGGCTTGCTACAGTCCTAACCGTATATTTAAATAGTTGATGGCATTACTATGTGAGTTCGCGTGTTTAACTAATTTCAACCCCAAGCATCCGTATCGTAGGGAAGCATTCACTGACCAGCGTTTTTTAGCCGGGTTTGGTTGTGTTTCTTCGCCATGGCATAACTTTACCGTCAAAGCGCGGCCCATTACCGAAATTGACATTTCGCGCGCTCAAGGTGGCCTGGATGCTGCTATTGAGATGCTTGAAACTAAACGCAACAGGATGAGGTTCTTGGAGAAAAAGATCCGAGATAAGAAGGTGAGAAGATTTTTGTCCCTAGTGCTTGGCTGTGTCTTATTTTGACGACTTTGCTAATGAATGGCCGTCTATAGGCCTCTCAGGAAGGATTGATGAGTAAAGTTCTTTCTTCAATTCGTGGAGATGCCGATGCCCAGGGTTTGTTCTCTAGGCTTTCAAAACGCTGATCATGCTAACCTATCTCTGCAGAACATGCCGTATTAGCTAAGGAAGTTAGTGGATTAGAGACGATGCGTACTTCACTTGCTGCAGAGTTTGCAGAGCTTCAACGTCGCCTGTCATCGGAGCAACAGGCCAAGTCCTTATTTGGGCGTGTACTACAAACTATTTCTTATGGCTTCTCCATCTATTGCGTCTACAGGATCATCGCAACTTCCCTCGCCCACGTCCCTCACTTACACCGAAACAAATCATCTTTTTCGCAAAGCGACCCTATAAATAACGTCCTAGCAATCATCGCAAAGCACTGGGACCCACATCTCGATCGTGTTGCCTGGTCCCGCCAAATTGGCTTCGCTCTCTCGGGAGTCATTATTGCCGGCTCGTTGAACTCGGCTATGACAACCTTCAATATGCTCACCCGTGCGGCGCCTGGAGTCATGGGCCATGCCGTCAAAGGCGAGAATCCGAACCTCGCACTCTTCGTATCTCAGATCAGCGCTGTCTATGTCCTCGCCTCGGCACTTTTGCTTAGGAGCAATTTGCCCCCGCACATGAGCACTGTGATCAGCGAGGCGTTGGGCGCGCCCCTCGACCCCGCGTTCGTAGATAGATGGTTTGATGCGCTATTTCTTGGCGCAGTGGGCCTCACCTTGGCTGGAATGATTATTGGCAGAAAGAGTGGGTGGTGGGGAGGTGCGGGTAAGGATGATCCATTCTGCGATGAGATGGAGCAATTGGAGGCGGGGAAGAGGAATTGATTGACCGATGTGTTTTTGTTACATACTTGACGTTCGGCTGGCCTTGGACTTTCCCCTCTTATTGATTCACTATTATCGGGTCTTTATCATTGTTCCCTTTTACTATCACCATCTCTAGAGGCGTTACCTGGGTTTGGGTTTCCTGGTTGGAGTTAATTTATATGTCTTGTATTGTTGCTTTTGTCTTCCCCGAATTTTTTCACATCACTTTTTAGTTTTATCACTGGGCTTGCTTTCGTTTTCTCTTTCCTCTGCATTTTTTTCCCCTTCACTTCTTCGGGTTCCTTTATTAGTTTCCTCCTTACATCCTTCAGGCTTGACCCCTCTTCATCTTCCTTCGAGCCCTCATGATGATAAACTCCCATACTTTGCACTCCGTAATGCCTCCCTCTCCCTCTCCCTTACTTATTATTGCCTCTCGCCCTGGTGGCGCCAGGCGCGCAATATCCCTCAGGAAATAAAACAAAACAAATAAAGCATCAGTTCTATAGGCATTCTTACCTTGTCATCCCGTTTGTTTATAATACTAGTAATTTGTTAATTTTTAAACCTTCTTTCGGAAATTCGTGCATGTTTCAAGGAATTACCCATGAAGTTATCTGATTTGGGTTTGTCCGCGCATGTTCTAGAAGTCAGCTTAGTGGGGGACTTCCCGTAGGAAAAGTGACTTTCTAAATCGTGGTAAAGTGAGGTTGCTCGTGGGGGGGGTTAGTAAATGCGACTTGAGGCAGGAGGTGGGTTTTCGTAGGATCGCATCTCCTAGTATGGTATGATACAAAGAGTATAGAGCGTACTAGTGCTGTTTTGGGGTGTAGCAGGATCTGATCCTATAGGTCTGGAGTCCAAGTCCCAATCCCCAGCATGTTTATTAATGCTTTTCATTCATCTGGCATGATTTGTGATCAACTACACGATTTCCGGAGAGGGTAGCCAATGGACATACCAGCGCAACAGAACTCAAACCCATTGTAGGCACTATCAAAGGCTTCCGGCCAGTCTGCATTGCAAACATTTCACAAGCTAAATACAGGTAGAACGAGAGTAGGAGGGGAAGAATCGGGCAAATTTGGGTAGAACTAAGTGCAATATATTGACATCCAGTGTCTCCGCAAATCTCGTCAATGACAAGCATTGGTGAGGGCTGTTATGGCTGGCAAAGCGGCCCCAGTCCCAATTGGCCCCAGCAGCAACTGGGAAATAACTGGTCCAGTAATAATAAAAAAGTGTCATTATCAATGCCGGCCAGAACCTAGATTGGAGAAGCTCACTGACACCACTTTTTGCTCTGATGTGGACTTCTGCGGCGCAGTGGCAGAACACCTACGGTGCCCTGAGGCGGATATTACAATTTCCGCACCCAAAGGACCACTCTCAATCTAAGCCACCAGATGTCAAAGCGATATAAAACCAACCGCGCAAAAAACGCCCCCCCCGAGTAGACATTCCCGGATCTCTCCATGACTCCGTCCGATCTAGGCAGCCACCCAAGCGCGCTTCTACCTTGAATATTCCCGCATAGAACCTCCCGGCGGTGGATCTTGGCTGCCGACCCTGCGCGTTTCATCTTTGTGTGATCTGGTGGCTTTAGACGTGCTCACCTGCTGCGCTTCCCTCCCACCGCCCCCCCGGCCATAAGGTTATGGTCTGGGTATGTACCGTTCTGACTGAAACGCTTTTCTTACCCTACTTATTTGAGGGGGGGCCAGGCACCGGTCCTCTTTCGGAATGCGCGCCATAACGTCGGTATCTGCTGCCGAGACAGCCTTCCCACGTTACACAGGGTACGCCAAAAAGCTTAGCATGTAAATACCCGTGTAATCATGCAAGGGGGCGTCGGGTGCCATTGCCGTGGGTGATATTCTGTGAATGGGTCTAGGATTGGGGCGCTGTGAGTTACCTACCGGCAGATAGCTCGGGCTAACTCTGGCACCGTGCCGAGGGCTACTCCGGCGTGTGGAGGAGGAGGAGGAGGAGGGGGCGGGGGCGGGGGCGTGACGGCGGAGCAAGGTTGAAAAAAGTAGATGTCAGAGCATCTTGTGAGCATTAGCGCCGATCCCAAGAAATTGTTTTTCCCTCTTCCATGTAACTTTGGCGTTATGCGTGATACTTGACTTAACTTTGGGGATGTTTTTTCCGATTTTGTCGAGAAAACGAAAAAAACCCGGGAGTATCATAAATATCTTGCAGTCAGAGCCCTATGCTGTGCGATTGTATGCGCAGAACAATGGTGCCTCCGGGGACTCCCATGATGTGCAGCTGTAATACCATACCAACGGCCACACCCGACCTTCGTTACAAGTGTGTCTGGCCCAGAATTAGTTTTCCAGTACTCCGTTCAGCGTCGCGAAACTCGTGTGCGAATGGATTGGTGGATCGTTTCGGGTCTGTAAGTTAATTGGTAATTCTGCTGTATCCCTGAGATGCGCAGTACGGTGCGGTGCGTTCTCCCCAGCTCCAGGCCCACCACGGAGGTGCTGGTGTTGTGATGCATCGCGCGGTGCATCTATGCATGCATCCTGCATGTTGCCGGCGTAGGGCTGGAAAAATTGGGTCCGACGGGTGATAGCCTGTGATACCTTAGTGACTTTTTGGCTAGTTTAGTTGTGGCAAAGATGTTTCTTTCTCTCTCTCTTTCTTTCTTTCTTTCTTTCTTTCTTTCTTTCTTTTTTTAGGGGGGAGGAGGGGTGATGTAGACGAATGGATATCACTACGCACAATGTTATCGCAAGGTTTCTGGTTGTTGCGATACCGGCACTGGTGAAAGCGGGGTTGCTATTCTTGTCGTGACTCACGGCTTCCCCGCCCAGCCTCTTTCCATCGTTGCGCCGGCCGGACTACGGTATCGTAACGCCATGCATCGGACATTCTGCCCGAATGATAATCCGTGAATAGGCTTGGACCGTAGCTTCTTATTGGAAGGGAACTTTCGTCCGGTGGTATTTCATTGGTGCCTGCATCTAGTTCCTGTCTTACTATTGTTTTTTTCTTTTCCTCTTCCCTCCCCTGTTAGTGATAGGCTAGTTTTATCAGCCCAGTTCAGTCCGTCACGGTGCGCATACTCGAGTACAGGGCGGTGTTTCTTCCTTGAGTGATACTGGACTGGTCCTGTTGTAACTTTAGCGGTGAACAGGAGTGGCGATATGGTTGTAAGACGCAGCACCGCTAGTCTCGTGTCACGATTGTTTCTCTCTCGTGGACCAGTTTAGGGGTTGTGCTGTGCTAGGTGTTTCGAGGTGTCCATGATACTAGTACTGTACGGTACTTCTCACCTGACAGCCTCAATCCCGGGCCACACAGGGCAATGGCATAGAAGGAGCATAACCCACGCAAGTGCAGCCGTTTTTGCCCTTTTGGGCGCGGAACTGTCGAATGATTTCCTCTTTAGGGGGTTTTTCCTTTCGGGGTCTCCCAGTCGAGGAGTGAGCCTCGCCATTGTACTCGAGTATACTAGGGGGTTTGTCCTTCCTGGCGCGAGCATGTCAGGTGGTGGCTATAATTGCGCCTCGAGGAGCACGGCTTAGCTTACCATGAATGGTACTGTAAGTTCTGAGGCGCTGATATATATTACTCTTGCGCACCTTATCGTGACTGGACCGGAACTAGCCGTCGAACGAATGATACGCTATGAATGGTTTTCGGGTTAAGCCACCTCGAGGGCTTCCTCCCACTCCCCCCCGCTCCGAGGTAGTTTTGGGACAATTCTTTGCCCCGCTTCGGTCTCGAGGGTTTTTGGGCTGACGGGGGGCTTAATCGCGTTACACGGCGCCTTGAGAATAGCGATCCTATCCTATCATACCTGTAAAGATCGCGGACTTGTGCTGACAAGCGCCGTACTACATGTACGCCCGCAACTCTGGTGTTATAGGCTTTATACTCCGCAAGCCTTACCATCCCAGCTCCTCCGGAATGATATGTTATGAGTATTTTTTTATATTACTTTTTTCCCTCTTCCCCTCATCATACCCTATCGTTATCGTAGTTCTATTTTTGTATTCGTATCGAAATCCTTCCCCCCAGCCTAGGTGGGGCGCGGCACTTGTAGAGAGTGGGGTAAATACTATGTGCTAGTCAGGGGGCAGCCTGAGCTTATTGCTATTCAACTCTGAGTTGAAAATTTCGAGCTCCTGAGACTTTAGCTTCCATTGAGGCGTTGTCGCGGTAAGATACGCTTGGTTTATGAGTGGCTTGCTATTATACCAACTCTTGAGCGAGGAGCACTGATTACTGACCCCATACCTAAGGAGGTCGATATCCGAGATACCTAGGGTTGCGTGAATTATGCCTTTGGGCGCTCTTTTAAGAGATTTCAATCAGAGTTCGGTATGAGTGCTTGGGGAAACTAAATTCTCTAGAGGCCGGACCGTGTGCCTCTTGGTGGGGAGGGAGGCTGTGTTATTTTGTTACTTGGCTCTGGCAGGTGGGATTGAGGACTAGATTGAGGCTTGGTCTTGTAGAGTAGTAGATACTTCAGGAGTCGATTAATGTAGAATATGCCCATGGCGCTTGTTGCTTGCCATTGATAGTGATCTTGGAGTCCAGAAATATTCCCTTCTCCGCAGGGTTGGGAATTATTGCAATTGGATGTTGGCTTCACAGAATTTAGGTTGTATGCGATTCACAGTGGCTCGCAATTATAGAACTCTAAAGTTATAGGGTAGCGGAGTTTGAGAAGTAACTTGGCTCGTTTCTGCTCTCTTGGTCTAGGTAACTCAATCTCGGGGAACCCAGCATAGTGGGATTTTGGGAAGCGGTAGCAAAAAATCCTAAGAGCCACAGGGGATATATCGTCGGTTAGAAGTTAAAAGGTGACTTGGGGAGAATGGGATGCAGGAAGAATCTGCCTTTACTCTATAGGTGATCTGTTCAGGATAGGTGGCCCGAAGCGGACTGCATGTCCCTCACAAATGAAATACCGTCGAAGAGACCCGGCTTTAGTTATTTAGACGCAAGTAAAGAAGGGAAGGGAGGGGCGAATGGTTGCATATATATATCTCTAGCATGGTGGACATCACAACGGTCTGCCACGAGTGAGTGAATCTGAACCCAGGAACAATTCTAGTTCCTCACAGTGTCAAAAGGTAAAATTTTTAGGGTCTATTTAGATACAACAATTGTGTTCCGTTTCCCCATACAAATAACCGTTTCCCTTCCGCTTCAAAAGGGAGAGAAGGCCATTTCCATAGCAGAAACGGTCGCAAAATGGAACGGCCCTTTGTTTTCCAAACAGACCCTTATATATTCTTTTTGTGCAATTATCGTTTTTAGCTGTCTAAGATACAGGAGTATCGCAAGCGGCTAGGACGAGAGGTGGAGTAGGCAGCACCCAATACCCATCACTATTTAGGCTTCTTAACAAGAGACCCTTGAGGCCATTACTCCTGAGTGGGATCATTACTTGCCTGTGACGGAATGCCACAGTGGAAAGCGAGTGTGGTTGCGCCCATGGAGGGCCTTTCCTAATGGGTAGCTGCGCTACCAAATAGGGTGGCTTTAATGTGGTAGGATATTGCATGGAAATCTACAACGAGTGAGTGATCGCCGGCAGTCTGCGTATTATAAGTAATTTTACAAATACCCTCGCGTGGTTGGGTTTGAAATAGAGTTGTGGAAGAACGTGCACTCCTGTTCTAGATTAGATGTTATTATGGTATTAGAGCGTCGGTTGATAAGATGGTGTATGGGCCGGATGGAAATCTATGCACTAGCACGAGTAAACCCACGCGAGTTACCCCGAGCGCGGCTCCACAAGCTCGGACCACCGACTCAGCTCAATCTTTGTTGCTTGTTTCAACCTCACCTAGCACAACCCTCCACCATCTACAACTTTATCGATTCCTCCGTGTTATGGGGATTATTGCCTCCTACCCATAAATAATTAATTCACCCCCTGAGCTCTGCACGAAGAATACCTACAGCCTAAAAAATCCCCGCACTCGTGATGAGTTCTAATCAACTCCTCCTATCCCTCAAATCCTGGCCGGAGGACGACCCAGAATTGAAGTCGGTCTCGTCGTTAATTGGCCGAATACAAGCTCAACGCGGACACTTCCGAGACGTCGATGAAAACATCCTGGAGAGCGAGATAAGTGAGGGAAAGGACACCGAAGCGTTGTTCGACAATTCTCCAGTAGAGGAGAGTGAAGAGGGCGCTAGCGAGTCTGCCCCGGCAGTGGGAGAGGAGCTCGACAGGGCGACACAGCTGAGGAATGCAAAAGCGGAGATGTCGGCATTGGTTGGGTATGGGCTGTGCCTAGTCAGTTCCTTTTCTTAGAGGTTGCTAATTGGATGGGATGCGGGAGGATAGGCACGCACTGAATGAAGCTCTCTTCGGCCTCGACTACGTTTCCCTCCTCGTGTCCCTGCAGAGTCCCGAAGCTGGTTCTTTAAGCATGTCTCCGGTACTTAAGGGATCCGTGCCAGTCGGAAGTCTCGGTTTCGATAAAATTCAGCGCAAGGCGGATCCTAAGTCTGTTAAAGAAGACCTAGCTATATCCCACGCGTGGAAGGTCGAAGGTCTGAATTCCGCCGCCGACGCACTGATGGGCGCCTCCAAAAAGCTCGGCGATGAGGTGGAGAAGGAAGCGCGGTACTGGGAGCAGATACTCGCCATTCGGGAAGATGGTTGGGTAGTAACACGGATGCCTAATGAGCGGAAAACACTAGGTGTGAGATTCGGGTTCGCGGAGTCGGCGGCGGAGTACAAAAACAAGGGTATGGGAGCTTTGAGACGTGGGGAGAATGGCGATGTGGTTATGGACGATGTAGCTACCACTGGCTCACACGGCAAGGCTAGGCTCCGTGTTCGTGTCCTCGAGAACGGAGAAGTGAAGGGATCTAGTGTGCAAAGTGGGAATAAACGCTCAGGGTCGGTTAAGGATATGATCCAGCGGGCGAGAAACTTTATCTATGAGGATGAGCTCTTCTTTGAAATCACGAGGGAAGCTAGGCTCATGGCGAACTTGGGTGTGCGAACAAGTGAGGATGCGGTTACGATCGATCTAGGGGGGGGCAGGAGTATAGCAATTGATATGGTGAGGATTTCCCGTTTCTATATTCATCCAGATTTCCAGAGCTAACAGCCTAGCAGGCTCCTTTGGACGATGGCGACGTCGTTCTAGATACACACAATCCTGACAGTAGTCTCGCACAAGGGGTTATCATGGCATTCCGCATCCTCCTATCATACAATCATAGGATGAGCCTAAGAAAACGCAGCAAGCCACCACCACCTCTAACCCAGCGTAAAATAGTCTCCCCTGCTCTTAACATGGTTGCACCGGTCACCACACACCTCTTGCATCACCAACATCAACTGAATCTACAAAATCTACTCAGACATCTAATTAAGGTCGTCAAATCCGCCGGAATGAGCGCAGCATTCGTGACAAAACCTCGCCAAAACTGCATCAAGCCTGTAATCAGAAACGTAGAAACCGCGGTGGAGGCCTTCCTGGGAAGGATCGAGAGCGAGGCTACAGTAAAACTTCCTGGAGGCTGGAAGGTCGAAATCAATATGAAGACTACCCTTGGACATCCACTATACGGCACTGGATATATTATTGGCACATCCCACGATGGGGTTTCAGCACGGCTGATGGGCGAAAATAAATTCACCTTGTCTAAGGAGATGGAGATGTACCTTTTCTGGTGCCTGGAACGGAGTATCGTCAATGAGGTTAGGTGTACCAATGATAAATGGGAGCAGATAGCACAATCTAACGAGATGTGGTCTATCGATAAATCTACTCGGCGGATAAGGATTTCCGTAGATAGGACCGGGCTATCAATTATCACGGGAACTACTGGCGGGAAGGATAATAGGGTAATGTGGGATGGGAGTGATACCGGCAGAACCTTACAAGATCTGCTAAATCATCGTGAATGGTAGGGGGGGGGGGGGAGGGAGCTGAGGGAGACTTGTTCCTTGATATGTACCCGAGCACGCTTTGTATTTTCGCACACTAATAAACACCGCGGGAGATGGATGACATGGGATATTTGTTCTTTCCGGCTTTTTTTTTTGGAGAAGTGCTTATTCTCCCTTTGCAAGACGTTCCCTCTCGAGCTCTTCTTCTGCCGCACGGAAGTACTTGGTTGTGTCCACACCGTGCTAATTCCCGAAAATTAGAGACCCCATTTCCCCGTAGCTTTGGTAGTTGAGAGAAACTCACCTGATTGTGATTAACAAAGTTAAACCACGGCAGGACATGGAAGAACGTCTGGGAGTAACGCGAGTTGCGAGCAGCGACTCCCTGCATATGTGCATCAAGGATAGAAACTCCATATAAGGGCTCCTTGTTTTTGACCTTCTGAACCATCTCTCTCACGTCCATCTCTACCTCCCGCTCGTTCTCGGTCCATCCCCAGAATCGCACTGTAAATACGGCCATCAGCCCTCCGTAACCTCCCTTCCCTGCCACTGACGTATATGTAATCAATAGAACTTACATGAAGACCGCGTATAGTATCGTAGGAACCCTGCGGTAACACCGATCGCCGCAACAAGACGCAAACTCTGTGCCATGGCAGCTTTAGGCAAGAGTGACGGACTTGCTTTCTCCATCGCCAGAAAGAGAATTGGACCTGCTGCGGCTGTTCCTGCGCCAACCGCATAATCGGATGGACGAGCATAACGAAGCACCCGGAAGAAGTGTCTGCGATCCAATATCAGTTTTCTGTTCATCAATTGGCCTCGGCGGAGTTAACATTGGGGAGGGATCCGGGTCTTACGGGTCGGTGTCGATAACCTAATCTCTCTCTATCAGTCACTGCGGCCTATGTCTGCAATTATTGGGGGAGGGCGTACCGGAAAGTCGGTATGAACGGTCTTTGGCGGAACAACATCCATGGTGGTTTGGATGAGTGGGGAATTGGAGATTTACTTGGTCGTTTATGGGGGTGGGGGTGTGGGATCGTTAATCGTGAAACAGTTGAATAAGGACGCTAGTCTTTTTTGGGATCTCTTCAGTATGGATGATACCGTGGGTGCGGGAAGTTTCTGGGCTAATAACCGGAGTCGCGCCTGACGCGTCTTCCGTTTTCTCCCCTCTGGTTTCGCGTGAGCGAATCTTTGGTCGTGCTTTCTCAACATCTGAACGAATTTTAACGAACAAACAAACACTACACATTATGTCGGGAGGCACTTCTAACGCCGTGAGTGAGAATTATATGGACGGCGATTTGTTCGATTATGATGCGGACATTCCGGATATCGATACCACTATCAGACAGCCTACTCCTGAGAAGGATGGGAAGAAGGATAATTTAGGGCTCGATGAAGAAGTTAAGATTAGGAAAAAGCGGGTCAATGTCAAGTTGGATGAGGCAAGGTACGGAGGGGAGTAGGAAGCAGGAGTTTTGCGATTGTTGGCTAATAGGTTTTCTTAGGCTCCTGAGGGAAGACATTGGGATTCCCAAACTAAGAAAGGAGGCGCCAAAGAGACTCAAGTTTAAGGGGAAAGGCCATGAGGTGATCCGTACTCAGCTACTGTTTTTATCTCTGTTTTTGTTGACATGAGACCTCTAGTACCGAGATGCCGCAAGACTACTTTCCTATTACCAACTTTGGGCCGATGACCTCTACAAAAAAGCCAAATTCCGAGATACCCTTCAAATAATCGAGAAGCTCGGCCATTCTAGGAGAATGAAAATGGAGAGAGAAAGCTGGATTATGGAGAGTAAGAAGAATAAGACAGGCGGCGATACAGAGAAGGACCTGAATCAAGCGAGGCCAGGACCCAGCATTGCGCCCGGACCCCCGGATGGTGAAATTCCACCTGACGATGATGACCTATACTCAAGACCGACACGCGTAGTTGCTCCTGCTACGGGAAGTAGTGGAGCCTTGTTCTTGGGTGGACCTGTTAGTGATTCCGAGGAGGAAAGCTTTCCCGATGACGATGAGCTAGATACATTGATGGGCGAAATGGCTGCCGCGGGTGCTGCAGGTGTTGCTGCTATAGGCACGACTGTCATAGCAGCTCATTCGGCTGATAAGGAGAAGGGTGTTCCTAAAGTTACTCCTGTTGCCCCTCCTGTCGACGAATTCGCAGACGAAATGGAGGCTATGGCGGAGTTGGGGGTCGATTGGTAGTTAACCTGTTGTACACATATATGATTTGTACCTTCTCATAATAGAGCCCTGCATTGTAGGATATTAAATGGATTAACAAATGGTGTATGATAGACGGTTGAGACACGACCCTGATATGCTCATTTCTCCGTACTAGTATCATACCGGCAGGCCATTCAGTTTTGGCGCCTTATCGATAAGGCACGTGGCTTTAGCGACCTAACGTGTTAGCCCCCGCCTGAAAGCTTGGTGGGGCGCAACATCCCTCCGAAACAGACATCTTTGTCATCACTAGCCTACTATTTACTTACGATACCATCCAGCCGCTCCATTCCCAACACAACGGAAAGCATCTTTAGCTATTGAAGGCCAGCACCATTCCTACAATGGCCTCTTCCGAGAGCCTCGCGGATGCCATCAACCAGCTCTCCCTGGCTGATCTCAATAAACCTGATGGTTGGATCGAGAGTATGCTAAACCAACAGCTGCCCCGTAAACGGTCTAAGCCCGATAAATCGCAGCTTCGGGAGCAGCTTCAACAAGAATTTCTTACACCCTCCCCGGTGTTCTCCACAGAGTGGCTAAATAAGCTTCAAAAGTATGTATTCTAACCCGAATTTTGTGGCAAACCTTGCTCTAATTGTTTATAGGCGATGGGATGACCCACCCGACTACGTTTCCCTCATGGGTCTTGCTCCTTCAATGTCTCGTACTGTTATCCGTTTCACTCGCGAAGGTCTCGAAGGTCGTGTCACCGGTTACAAAGAGGTTACTGTTCCTGCTCACTCGATTACTGCGAAAAACTCTACCTCGCTATTAAGAAAACCAGCTTCAAAGGCAGATTTCGTAAGAGGCAAAGCAGGTTTTTTCCCATTTAGTCCTGGTGGAGTCGATATCGGGGCTGCGAACGAAAGGCCCGAGGAGTTGGAGTTTCAAGAGGCCCTGATGGAGGAGAAAATCGGCAAAGACGGGTTATTGAGGATTGCGCCGGGCATGACGCGGGGGCTGATGTTTGACGAAACTCCGGACGACAATGCGGTTGAGAAAGAGGTTGACGATGATGGATTCAAGTTTGGGGATGTCGAGCCTAAGCGGAGGCGAAGGGGGGAGACCGATGATAATGATGGGAAGAAGGCTGACAGGCCTCTTGCGGAATTGGACACTCTCGATGATTTGCTACCTGCTGAGGTGAGATGGTGTGCTATTTGTTTGAACACCGAAGTACTAATGGACCGCAGTTTCCTATGTTGGCACCAAAAGGAAACTTGCCTTCGCTATTGAAGCTAAAAACAAAAGAATGGGCTCATATGGTCGATACCAACCAAGAAATTACCAATTTCCGTGAATTGGTCCCCAATATGGCTAAGGAAGTGGGTAACTCAGAGAGTGGTTTGAACCATCCCTAAGCTAATGACTATATAGTGGCCATTCGAATTGGATACTTTTCAAAAAGAAGCCGTTTACCATTTGGAAAATGGCGATTCGGTCTTTGTGGCTGCGCACACCTCCGCAGGGAAGACTGTGGTTGCTGAGTATGCAATTGCACTTGCTACGAAGCATATGACCAAGTAAGTTGATAGCCACTAATCACAGAAAGTTGGGTGCTTATAAAATCTCAGGGCAATTTACACATCGCCGATCAAAGCTTTGAGTAATCAAAAGTTTCGAGATTTTCGTCATGTTTTCGAAGATGTGGGAATTTTGACTGGAGATGTGCAGATAAATCCTGAAGCTAGCTGTTTGATTATGACAACAGAAATTTTGAGGAGTATGCTTTACAGGGGAGCCGATTTGATTCGTGATGTTGAATTTGTTATTTTTGACGAGGTTCATTACGTTAACGATCAAGAGGTGAGTAAGAGCGTTTGCCTACTTATAAACCAGCGTATTGACCAAGCAATAATAGAGAGGTGTCGTATGGGAAGAAGTTATTATCATGCTTCCTGAACATGTCAGCCTAATTCTTTTATCGGCAACTGTACCTAACCCCTACGAATTCGCCAGCTGGGTGGGACGCACGAAGAAGAAGGATATTTATGTAATCTCAACGCCCAAGAGACCAGTACCACTGGAGCATTTTATATGGGCAAATAAGACTATGTATAAGATTGTTAATTCAGAGAAAAAGTTTCTTGAGGAAGGGTTGAAAGATGCAAACAACGCACTTAAAAAGAAGGAGCCTGACAGGCAACAGCAGAGTGGAAACCAGCGCGGCGGTGGCCAGAATCAACGTGGGGGTCGCGGCGGACCCCAGAGAGGAGGTGGCCGTGGAGGTGGCCAACGGGGTGGACAGAGCACTGCGGGATTTTCAAGAAGCGGGCGAGGTGGTATGAGGACAACTACTGCGCAAGACAAGAATATTTGGGTTCACCTTGTGCATCATTTGAAAAAAGAGGCCTTGCTTCCCGCAGTTATATTCGTATTCTCCAAGAAGAGGTGTGAGGAGAACGCTGATGCCTTGAGCGCCGTTGATTTCTCTAACCAAACGGAGAAGAGTGCTATTCACATGATAATCGAGAAGAGCATCGCAAGGCTAAAGCCTGAAGACAGGTCGTTACCGCAGATACTCAGGATGCGAGAGCTTCTGGCAAGGGGATTGGCTGTGCATCACGGCGGGCTTCTACCAATCGTCAAGGAAATTGTCGAGATCCTATTTGCGAGAACACTGGTTAAGGTTCTGTTTGCAACTGAGACATTCGCAATGGGTCTTAATCTACCTACCCGTACTGTGGTATTCTCTGGATATCGGAAGCATGACGGAAAATCATTCCGTGATCTCCTACCGGGGGAGTATATTCAAATGGCTGGTCGAGCTGGGCGCAGGGGTCTGGACGAGCGGGGAATTGTAATCATTATTTCACCCATGGACGAAGCACCTCCGGTAAGCCTCTGCAGTCGGACTTGGTGTGAGGTCGGAGCTGATGAATACAGGCCGCTACTTTAAAGAAAATGCTTCTTGGACAACCTACAAAGCTTCAAAGCCAGTTTCGCCTGACGTATAATATGATACTAAACCTTTTCCGCGTAGAAGCTCTGAAAATCGAAGAGATGATCAAACGGAGTTTTAGTGAAAACACAACTCAAACCCTTCTACCAAAACATGAACAGCAGGTACAAGAATCACAAGAGAAACTAAAGAAGTTGCAGAGTGAGAATTGCGAAATATGCAATCTGGATCTTGACGCATTTGTCCTGGCCGCTGAGGAATTAAAGGAGCTCTCAAAGGGGGTAATCATAGGTGGTTCGAGGACCACCACGGGGAAAAGATATTTCACAAAAGGGCGTTTAGTTGTCATCGGTAAAAAGGTTTGTTCTCGCTCAGCTACCGGCACCGGTGCTCGTCTCACATGTCTCCCTCTAGGACGATCATAGGACTATTGGATTCTTGGCAACTGAAGGTGCCTCAGGCGGCGCACAAGCTGTAGTACAGGTTTTGGCACTTGCATCTGGGGATGCTGTAAAGTCTCCAGGTAGGCATACTTGGCCATAGATGACGCCCTCTAGCACTAACATGTTTCTACCTAGTTGACAACTTACCCTTCGCCGTTGCTCGTGCAATAAGTTTCCCAGCGCCGCCATACGAGGGGTGGAAACTCCGGTTGGAAACTATCCATATATACGACATAGAGTATCTGGGATCAATGGTCACCAGGCTCGACATTGCGAGAGCACGCCACGGTTCCCGTGAGGATATTCGAGTAGTTGAAGAGGAACTGAAAGATTTATACGGGAAATGGACTTGCTCAGAATGGACAGAGGTTGACTGGTCAAGGGTTAAGGATCTTACGACACTGGAATGCTTTGAGTACCGAAGAGCAAAAGAGAGGGAAATAGATCAGTTCAGATGCCTCAGGTGTGATAACTTCGTGGCACACGTAAGTTGCCTAGTTACCCCGTCCCCAATGCCACAGCTAGGCTAATTCTTAACCTTAGTTTAATTCGAGTTACAAAAAGTACTTGCTGGAGTTGGAGGTCGCGAACTTAAAACATTTGATATCCGACCAAAATTTACAGCTTTTACCAGACTATGAACAACGTGTGTCGGTATTAAAAGATTTGGACTTTATTGACGAGAACATGAATGTGCAGCTAAAGGGGAGGGTGGCCTGTGAAGTAAGCTCAATGCTATCTGCCCTCTTCCGACGAAATGATAGCTTACCATCTCACAGATCAATTCAGCCAACGAGCTGGTACTAACAGAACTGATCTTGGAAAACGTCCTTGCAGAATACGAACCCGAGGAGATCGTGGCCCTCCTTTCAGCATTCGTATTCAGCGAAAAAACTGATGTTGTACCAACCATCACCGCCCGGTTGGAGAAAGGTAAGGCAAAGATTATCGAGATTTCTAAGAGGGTCAATCGGGTCCAGACAGAGTGCCAAGTTACACTGGCTCCGGAGAATGACGATTTCGAGAATAGACCACGGTTCGGCCTGATGGAGGTCGTTTATGAATGGGCAAATGGGATGTCTTTCAACCAAATAACGGACCTAACAGATGTTTTGGAGGGAACGATCGTGAGAGTTATCACTAGGTTGGATGAGACATGCCGCGAGGTCAAAGGTTCCGCTAGGATTATTGGAGACCCATCTCTCTTTGCTAAAATGCAGGAGTGCCAGGAGCTGATCAAGAGGGATGTCTGCCACTGTGCCTCTTTGTATCTGGTTAGTAACCGCTGGTTCCCATTCTCAGTTTTTTTTTCTCGTTCTGAAAATGGGAACAAACCTATTCGCGGGACAGAGCTGACTAATTTTCTACTTCTTAGTAACTCCCAACCTGGGGAAAGTTCTTTAATGGGGTGTCGATATTCTTTGTTTAAAACGTGTTAGGTTATCACATGTGTATCTTACTCGTGCTCAGGTTAGCGTAACAACAGAATATATTTCACTGCATAATACAGGGTCCTCCGCTGGATTACCGGCACTGACACGTTTTATGCAACCAACACCATGGCGCCGTTGGTCGAAGCCTGCTGGGGCCCTATCAACCTGTGCTGCGAGCAAACCAGACATGTAGTAGTAGCTCATATAACTGCTATCCCTAAGAATAATCAAAAGCACAAACTTCCCTACTGTAAGTACCGGAATTTCAAACTGTACCCAGACCTTTCTACTATACACATCATCTCAGACGGCTCTACCCTCACCTTAGCAAGGCAGGGGGAGTATGCACCTAGAGCTTGTTAACACGGGAGAAAGTCAGCCCCATGGAGCAGCAATAACAGCCAGAACTGGCTCAAGATTTTTCTCCGCCTATTGCTACAAAGTATTTAATAAGTTTCCCTACAAGGTTGATGAGTATTCCTTGTAAGAAGGGCCAATCCAGGATATTGAATGATTTTTTTACTACTCTGGTTACGATTGGTGACTTCGGTCCTTTTGTCGCTTATTAGTTACCACTTCTGTTTTTCAAGGCCATACCTTAGAGCTCGCAATGGATTTTCCTGTATTTTGCGAGTGAATCTGGGTATTTAACAGATGGACCAACTCCCAGACTGACTTACCTAACGGTATACCGCGCTACTGTACTGGTACAGTCGCAGCCCGCTATCCCGGGCGGCCAAGATCTAAAGGATATGTCCGGCGCAGCGGATGATCAGGGACAACAGGTCAGATTTTGGCATAAAGAAATTTAGAACTCCCGGAGGTTCATACGGGATAGCGAGGCATCCAGATTATTGAGATCCGGGATAAGAGGGGTGTGGACTATGCTGCACCGTACTGTACTCGTAATTGAACCACGTGTGTGTGGACAACCGATATTGCATGACTCCAAGATCTGAACAAAAAAGAAGCTGGATTTTTAGCGCTATGCAATGGCAGCTGGTCCACAAACGTCGCTCAATTACGAGCACTATTAGCACACACCTCATCCAGCGGCATCTGACAACAACTGAGATGCAAAGAATTACAAGTCTTGGGAAGCACCATAGCATATAGCATCTGGGGTAAATTTTGAGAAACCCCTTGGTTCAGGAAGCCTAGCCGGGGTGAGAGTAGTAATTCTGTAACAGCTCTAAAAGAGAAGCTCAGTATGATAAGATACGGTAGGTAGATAGGTAGGATACGGTATTACTGTATTACAACCAAGGATCGTGCGCTTTTATAGTGACAAGTGTGTGGCTTACTCGGGAGGATATATTTATGAAAGACTTCCGGTATGGGTGAAACTGAGTTTCTATCATAGCAATCCTGCATAAATTTCCGTCGTGTGTCTCAGATGTTTCGTGGCTTTATTTATTTATTTTCTTTTTCTCTCTGAATCCTCACGTACTCGAGTACCTGTATTGCTTCAACTGTAGAGTGTGAATGTATGATGTGGTGTGTGAAGTCAAGATCTACGAGATGAATTGGATTTTCTATGCTAGTTGCTCCCTTTCTAGGCGTAGGGGGATAGTACGAGAAAACTGCGTATGTCTCGTGCGACACTATACTCAATTGCTCGTACAGTACAGTACCGCACTCTACCGTGTGATAATCCATGCATTTTTGCAGGTGGTATGGGAGAGCCCGTTGGTGCAAACTACCGAAAATATCAAGGATTCTTATGGTTCCCGTCGTCGAGGAGGTTCTTCCCTTGGTTTTTTTTTCCCTCTTGAAGTCTTTGTGGCTTCTTTCCTTTTTCCTCATTTTCTTTTTTTTTCTGTTCTTTTTCCTCTCTTTCCCTTACCTCCCCCACTGTTCCTTCCTCCCTCCCTCCCTACCATACCACACAATAGCGGTAGGGTATCCCATGATATAGTAGCTCAGGTCCGGTATGGTAGGCTGGGACATGCGCAGTCTACCCCACGAAAGTCAAAAAGCGCCAGACATGATAAGATAGCGAGGGAGGGACCGCCTCAAAAAAAAAAAAAAAAAGGGTTTTTTTTATCACTCTGCCAACAAGAGAGCCACATCAACTGGGTTTACCCCCTCAGAGCATTGATTGAGGTAAGGGGCGGGACGTACAGTATGATATATAAGTGGAGTTCTCCTTTTGAGCTTTGTGTACGAGTAGGGTGCGGTACCGGAGCCCGGATGGTTATGGTTATTAGTGATGCCGATGAGACATTGGTTACTATAGTATAATATTTTGGGTGTTGGAGATGTCGATGTTGGGCTGGACAACGTGGAATTGTTGGGCTTGAGATGCCGTCGGCGGAATAAGGGAAGGTCGTACCCTCGAAGGGAAAGCAGAAGAATATTGGGGGAGGCGGGGATGGGAGGGGATGAGCGAGTAGATGGCAAATGAAATGGTGCTGGTAAAGTGACTGGGAGAGATAAAGAGAGGAGGTTGATTTTTTTTCTTTCTCCTTCTTGCTTCCCCCTTCCATTGGAAAGGAAGGCTGCTGCAGAGGAGCGAAAGGTAGGATGGACTTGGTCGGTAATCGTAGTGTCATACATCACATTTACTACAGTACGCCCATAGATACAGATATGTGAAGCAGGACTACCGAATGGTAGGCACGAGTGCGGTAGCCTTAGTCCTCCAGAAAGATCCTCAAGATGGTCTCAAAAAGTCATGTTTTGACCGTTGAAATTCTTTCCAAGACCTCCCTCGCCTTGGACCACCGAAAGAAAAATTAAATAAATTAAATTGGTTCATCGTCTAAAAACAGTACACCACACCCAACCCTAAAACGCCGCCAAGTTATCCCTAGGGCTCCTGTGGAATTTTTCCCTGTGAAGGAAAAAAAGATACTCTTCAATCCCCTAGCCTTCTCAATAGCTGGCCCTCTTTTCTTTTGTGCCCTTTCCACCATTATTATCTTTTTTTACTTTTTTACTTCCCTGTGTTGCTCCCTTCACTTTTTGGGTGCCCCTCTGCTTTCCCTCCTCTGCCCCTCTCAACACCCCCGCGCTCACGTTTTCCCAGCAACCCTCTCCCGTCCTAGGCTCTTCAGCTTTCCCCCGTCTCCTCTTCAACGCGAACCCTTTCCCCCTAATCATCGCTATCTTAAAAGGCCAATTTGTATAGACAAAGCGGGAATCATCCGAGGCAGAAACGATGGACGTTTCAGCTCTTCGTGAGTGCACTCTGTCAGCGCTTGACGCGAACGCCGACATTCGACGACAGGCTGAGATGCAACTGAAACAGGTACGAGAATTCACCATCACACTCCAAAGACCAGCAGCTACTGGTCGGGTCGTTTTACTTGTCTGTGCGTTCTGCTGGCTAACGTTGTTTGATTATCATTTTTTAATCATGGTAGGCGGAATCATCGCCTGGGTTTATCGGGGCACTGTTGGATATCGTAGCGTCGGACCCTGAGCTACAAGTTCGCCTTTCCGGTACCGTTGCACCCCATAGAGTCCCAAATTTTCTTTTGGTAAAAAGCAAATATGATGTTTTTGAAGTTTTCTCCTCCCGGGGGAGAAAAATGAAATGCTGTTCCCCATGTTCTGACGTGACCTGGTGCTCTCCCAACAGCTGTGCTATATCTTAAGAATAAAGTCGTGCGGTCGTGGGAGTTCAATGAAGACTTTCCAAAGAACCCACAGATTCCTGAGAGGGAAAAGGCAGGATTTCGTGACCGCCTTGTCCCTACGCTTGCATCGTCGGCGCCTCAAGTACGGCAGCAGCTTATGCCTTTGATTGGGAAGGTCCTTCACTACGACTTTCCCGAGAAATGGCCCAGCTACATGGACATTACCCTTCAACTCTTAGGTTCGAATGATATCGGGTCTATCTTTGCCGGGGTACAGTGTCTACTCTCCCTTTGTCGTGTTTACCGGTTTAAGCAAGCCAACGATAAACGGGGAGAGCTGGACCGTGTCACACAAGCCACGTTCCCCACGCTCTTGGCTCTCGGGAATAGGTTGGTGGAGGAGACGAGCACGGATGCGGGTGATATGCTCAAGATGATTATCAAGACCTACAAGCATGTTGTTTACGTGAGTTATGGTTCCTGTGGGTGACGGGGCCAAAATATCTGACCTGACGTAATTAGTTCGAGCTGGCAGCTCATTTACGAGAGGAATCATCCATTGTGGCCTGGGCGACACTCTTCCTTAAGGTGGTAGGCAAGCAGGCACCGCCGGAATCCATGGCAGACGATCTCGAAGATCGGGAGGCTCACCCATGGTGGAAGGCGAAGAAGTGGGCATACTCGAATCTTAATCGATTATTTGTTAGGCATGTTTCTGAGATATTCTCATGGTGTGGGTGGGAGAATTAACCTCTTTCGACGCAGATACGGAAATCCCACTAGTTTGGCGGCAGCAAACTCCGAAAATTACGAGAAATTTTCCAAGCACTTTATCCATCACTTCGCCCCGGAGATTTTGAAGGTCTATCTGCAGCAGGTTGAATTGTGGGTATCTAAGCAGGCCTGGCTGAGCAAAATATGCCTGTCAAGTACGATCGCTTTCTTAGATGAATGGTATGCTATGAGCTGGCCATGTTTTATCCCACTGCTTGGCACGGGAGTGAGACTAATTGCGGACTTGTGCAGTATCAAACCATCCGCCACATGGAAGCACCTAAATCCCCATATCGGAAACTTAATTTCACATGTGTTGTTCCCTCTACTGTGCCAATCGGATGAAGACCTCGAACTGTTTGAGTCCGATCCAGCGGAGTACTTGACTCGCAAAATCAACTTTTACGAGGAAATATCAGCGCCAGATGTCGCTTCCACCAATTTCTTGATCACTCTTAGCAAGAGTCGACGGAAGCAGACCTTCACCGTCATCAACTTTATTAACGACGTTGTTAATAGGTAAGATTTATGAAATCGGAGGGTTGAATAATGTGCTAATCTTGGGGTTAGGTATGAGGCAGCTCCAGACAATGAGAAGAACTATCGGGAGAAGGAAGGCGCTTTGAGAATGATAGGAACCCTCTCTGCAATTATCCTTGGCAAAGGTAGTCCAATCGCAGATCAGGTCGAATATTTCTTTGTTCGCCATGTTTTTCCAGAGTTCCGAAGTCCTCACGGGTTCCTCCGGGCACGTGCTTGCGATGTCTTGGAGAAATTTTCGGATCTCAATTTCAAGGATGAGAATGTAGGCTTCGGTGTTTTCTGAGACTGCCATTTATTGCTAATAATTTTTTAGAACGTCGTCCTTGTCTATCAGAACATCTTACAATGCCTTGACGACTCCGAGCTCCCTGTAAGGGTAGGGGCTGCCTTGGCCTTACAACCCCTGATCAGGCATGATTTCATTAGAAAGTCCATGCAACAGAGTATTGCGGATATTATGCAGCAATTGCTGAAGCTGGCCAATGAGGTTGATGTAGATGCCTTGTCGAACGTTATGGAAGAATTTGTTGAGGTGTTTGCATCGGAGTTGACACCGTTTGCTGTGCAACTCACCGAGCAATTGGTATGTTCCAAATATGCTTTCCCACCTTGCGCAAGCCCTAACAATAGTTTAGAGAGATACCTATCTCCGGATAGTCCAGGATGTCATTGATAAGGGCGCAAATTCTCTTGATGATGATGCCGACAACTATCTAGATGATAAAAGCATTACAGCCTTGGGCGTTTTGCAGACCATCGGGACTCTCATTTTGACATTAGAAAGTAGCCCTAGTGTTCTCCTACTCCTTGAGCAAATACTCGTCCCCGTTATTACTATCACCTTGGAACATAAATTATTTGGTGAGTACCTATAAAGTATTTTGGTGATATAGCTCACTCGCTAATTTGGGTAGATTTATACAATGAGGTGTTCGAGATCATCGACAGCTGTACCTTCGCCGCGAAGGCAATCTCGGATACCATGTGGGCAGTCTTTGAACTGATTCACAAATCATTCAAAGACCGTGGAGAAATTTACATTGAAGGTAAGAAATGCCTCGTTGCGGACCTGCTCTTGGACCTAACACCAACAGAAATGCTCCCTGCCCTTGACAATTACGTCTCGTACGGCGCGGATACGTTGAAGGGAAACCCTGCCTTGTTAGACGCTGTCTTTGACATTATTCGAACTGTACCTCCCCATCTTCTTAGCATTGGGTGCATGGGCCTAACGATGTATTTTAGATCTTCACCAATGAGCGCCTGGGGGCTATGGATCGCATTTGCGGGTGCAAGCTCGCCGAGGCTGTGCTCCTTAACCTTCGGGGCCATGCCGACCAATATCTTCCCCGGTTTGTTGAAATTGCCATGACATGTCTCAACGCTCCAGGTGACATCAAGTCATACAGGATCCATTTGATGGAGATGGTTATCAATTGCATATACTATAACCCCTCGGTTACGTTGCAAATTCTTGAGCAGCACGGTTGGACGAACAAATTCTTTAGCTTATGGTTTTCGAACATTGAGAACTTTAATCGGGTTCACGACAAGAAGTTGTCCATTGTGGCAATCGTTGCATTAATCCAGCTGCCTGCTGAGCAGGTTCCTCAGAGTATTCAGCCTGGATGGCCCAAGCTTATGCAAGGGATCGTTCAGCTGTTTCAGACCCTACCCGTCGCAATGAAGAGTGAGCCCCTATCTGTAATTTTAGATTATCCAAGTTAACCCAGGATAGACCGTGAGGATATTCAGAAGGAGGGATTGACTATCGACGATACATATGATACGGAGAGCGACACAGAATGGGAAGGCGAGGCTACCTGGAGTGCCGATGCAGATGAAGGCGATGAGGCGGATATCCCCGACGAGAGCAGTGCATATATGGACTTCCTGAACAGCGAAGCACAGGCTCGTGGAGGTCTAGCCGGCCTTAGTTCGACGACATGGGCCGATGATGATGACGACCTCGAAGAGGAAACGCTATTGGAGACACCTCTTGACCACGTCGAGCCTTATGTGCTTTTCCGTAGCGCCTTGATGGGTGGGTTCCCCTGTGCCCCCGGTTATGAGCGATTACTAACTGCCTGGTCAGATCTCCAAAACACGCAACCTCACATCTACGAAGGCCTTACTAAAGCCCTTAGCGAAGATGATAGGAACATCATCAAGGGCGTGATCATGGAGGCGGAAGCCAAGTCCCGTGCTAGTGAGGCGGCGGCAGCAGCTCTGGGGGTAAAAAATGGCAACAATTAATATTTCGCCACCATCTGGCGCTATTATGCAACGGATGTGTTAAATTTAATGCCTTTGTTCATTAGTCTGCGGTGTCGGTAAAAAAAAAAAGCCAAGTTCGGGTTCGGGTTCTGTCTTGTTTCTTTTTCTTACTGCGTTCAAGAGCTCCTTTTTTTCCCCACTTTCACCATTTGCTTTCCGTCAAGGGTTTGCCTCGTTTATTTCCTTTCCCTTGTTCCTTATACTCTGCTTCCCATCTCTTTTTTCTTTTTCTTCTTCCAACGCACCAGAATTAGATAAGTTAAATGTCTTCACGGTCGACTTTATGAAGTAGATGAATTGGGAAGGGGAGCCGCCGCAGCACTGTGTTTCAGATAACGTTAAGCCGTAAGGATAAGCTAGTAGCGGTCTACATATGATACCTTGTCTCCCAGCGTTACGTGCGTGATGCTGTATTCGTCATGTCGTATCACTCGCCTCGTCATCAAATCTCCCTCGCTGGATCGGTCCCAAATGTTGGAAATTCTGTGTGCGCGATGAGAGACTGAGGGGAAAGTAGGGACTGACTGACCGTGAGAACAGTATGGTTCGTAGAAGGGGGGGTTAGAATTGTTCGATGTCCCTTGTACTACCGGTTTTCAAAAGTATCCGGATGCCTTGGCGCCAAGACTTGGGAGAAAGCACGCGCCTGATCATGTCTTGGCGCCAAGACGTCCGAATACTTGTGAAAACCGGTAGTACTGTACATTGCTACCTAGGTGCCGGGGGGCATGGCGTTTATACCCGTGAGAGGTGTGTCTATATACATGACCAATGATCTGAGTCTCACCATTCCCCGCCGGACATACTTTCGTCGCATTAAAGCCATTTTTCCAACACCAAGCCTACCGCGACCTATGATGCCCAAGTCGTTGTGGTCTATGTAAATTATCCGTCCATCCGTCCATCCGTCCATCTATCATACCCACCCACCCATCAATCAATCAACTCCCACTCCCCAGCAGCCAAGGTCGTTTCTTCCAAAACTCATCACCCATTATGTCCACATGTTCTATTACTATCTTGGCTTTTTTCGCGCGCTTCTCTTCTTTCTCCCTCTGCGTTTTCGACTTGAGTTTTGGGACCGCTGTGGTTTCCCGCTGCTCCTCCTCTTGCTGCTGCTCCTTCCGCTCTGGCGGTTGGGTAGGGGCGCTGGGCTCCGCTGTTGCTATTGCTGTTGCGTCCTTATCCTCGCCCTCCGGGGCTCGATAGTCTCTATATACCACGCTTCCCTTCTTGTACATCACCGGCTCATTATTGTAATTAATCCCGAACCGCGAGAATAGTATTTCATTCTTGTCCGCCGAGAATGTCCCCTACCGATCAGGCCCGTCGCGCCTGATAGTTAGTCGCGACTCTGCCCTCCCTCCCTCCCTCCCCCCATCCCTCCAAACGAGGAAAATATATGTATATAAGAATAAGAGGGAGACATACCTGTAACTCAGCGTGCGCCTCCGGCCTACTCAACCCACCCTTGAGCACAAGCGCCCAAAAGGTAGTATTATACAAATTATTGATATGGGTATCAACCTGCCTCCAACGGAAATAATCCCGAACATTCTCCACACTCGGGTAACAAGTGGCCCGGCAGTCGAAGCTGGGCGGAGCCAGCAAGGGCTGCTGCTGCCCCCCTCCTCCTCCCCCCCCTCCCCCTCCCTCGCCGGCGAAATAGCGAGGCCAGAGGAAAACGTACCACCCCGTGAAGGTGGACACCACGGTGCTCACGAGCTTCTCCTCGCGCCGATCAAAGAGGGCGCACTCGCGCGGCAGCAGGAAGGAGAATTCGTCCGACATGCCGTAGGCTATGGGTATGTCGGGGAGGGCGCGCAGGGTGGCGCTGGCGCTGGCGTTCATGAGGTGGAGGGCGCGCGGGTCGTTGGGCTTTTGGAAGTTGTGGCTCGCGGTGAAGTTGGTGAAGGAGCGGCCGTCCAGGCGGAGGATTATGTAGGTGTTGAGCAGGAGGGGGTGGGGGGTTTCGAAGTTGCGGACGTATTCGTATCTGGGTTGGGGGGGTTAGTTGGTTGGTTGGGTAATGTGGGGAGT
>Ga0307509_10001368_pt1 | contig 41282 bp, 44 predicted proteins | sample 10_EM_MG_FD_202245 | JGI IMG/M metagenome (GOLD analysis project Ga0307509, IMG submission 202245) | Populus trichocarpa ectomycorrhiza microbial communities from riparian zone in the Pacific Northwest, United States - 10_EM | ecosystem: Host-associated > Plants > Roots > Unclassified | place...
TTCAAATATCGCTGTGTAGCATCCGGAAGACTAAGCATCCGGATAGTCTTCCGGATGCTAGAGTGGAGTTGGATTCCGCCATGACGAGGGAGGCACAGGAAGGAGATCGTCGGGATGCGGGAGAGCTTAGGGTCTCAGGGCATCTGGACGCATGCGCTTGGTGGTGGAAGTCGTCGGGACGTCGAGGACGCAGGGGTAGATAGGGAATGGCGTCCGGACGTGACGTCCGGCCGACGTCGCGTGCAGAGTAACGGTTAACGTTCTGAGCGTCCTGAGCGTCTGATGAACGGGACGCTCAGGACGCATATAATAATTTTTGCTGATGTACACTCATCTTCTACCAGAGCCTACGCTCTGAGAACCCGGAGACTATTGTGACAGTCTCGACGGGCCGCCCCAATATAGAACTATTGTCATAGTTCTATCAAGCACGCCAATCCACCCATCTTACTATCTGAAGAGATAATACCTCTCACGAACGATCAAAGACAAGCAAGCCAGTTCCATACTATCCGAAGTGATAGTATCTTCCTACGCGGTGGTGCTGAAAAGGGAAACTTGCTTACGCAGGAGACGACTGTCGGTTCCGGTTGCCTATCAGCTCAACAATAGAATTCTTACAGTGACTGGAGTGTGCTTCCTTGGGCGAATGTGTATTTGTGCGTATGTGTATTTGTGCGTATATGTATTTGTACCTATGTGTATTTGTGCGTATATGTATGGACCCTATATCTTCCCTGATAGCTGAGTCAGATATTAGGGCTTGCTAAGAGGAAGAAGTGTGTTGGAGGAGAGGTCGGTAAAGAGTTATTTTGTACCAGCGAAATAATAATTCTTTATTTCATGAGGAGTGCCTTTCAAGCCCTTTCGTCATATCTTTCTGGGAGTCCCCTGGAGTTTAGGCGTATAATGATTCATGATGTCTAGATAAGTAAACGACAGTTAAGGTTGATCGGGCATGGGTATATACATATACTTGAATCGTACAATCATTAAAGTCGCGTAAGACTGCAACCCCCAGTCTACCATAACACGCAATGTACAATCCCTTCCATGTAGAAATGGCTTGAAAATGTTGTACTAGACGTTGTATTTGTTCCCAGATATTATATCTTCCCTGTTTATGTATCAAGTGTACAATTGTAGTCACAAAATGAACCGAGAGAGTACGCCCCTCCCATCATCGCTCCGAACTCAAACACACAACTCTCGTTGCTATAATTTCCTTTCTCTGATAGTATGATGAAAGCAATTAGCGGAACGCTTGAATCTGGGTGGTCATTCATATCATACTTAGAAGTTGGTGAGTAGGGCTTTTGATTAGGCTACCGCGGTAGAGAGGAGGGCTCGACGCGTGACTGCGGGTAGACCGTGACGATGTTTTCAAGAGGTGAACCAACTTTTTCTTTTCTTTATAAGAGAGGCCAAATTAACTCCTCTTCTTTCTCACCACACTGTTACCTTCTCAATCCACGATCTGGCCATCAACACAATCCTCAGGTCGCTCTGCCCTCTGGGCTGAAATCCTGCTTCATTGTTTCAGACAGAAGCAAACTCAGCAGTTATAACAAAAAAAAAGAAAAATGAAATGAAATGAAACACCCGTGGCTCTTGCCCCACCGACCCAGATACACCCCTCTGCTCGTACCACCCGCTGTACTTGTAACCGGGATACTCTGTAGGAAGACGGATTCTAAGATTGCGACCGCACTGAAGACTCAAAGTAGAAGTAAAGATCAAATAAAGATAAAGATAATTCAAAGTAGAATCAAGCGGTAAAACTTAATATGGTTGAGCCTGAAAGCTTCACTCAATAAGTTCTCTCGAGGATCGTTGGTTATCAGAATAGGGTGTCTCTCGCTATAGTTAAGTAGAATAATGTAAAGCCAGAGGACACCCGTCAACCATTCTGACCTTTCTCAAGCACCCTGCTCAGCGCAGGGCTGTCCAACTCACCTGCCTAAAGTGAGCTAACTCTCGGAGGCACTTGGACCCCTCGGATATTAACTATCTCCTCAAACAGGAAGTCCTTCTGGTGATGGCACTCCAACTACATGTGCATCAGCGAAAACTCTTTCCTATTGGTAGCATGTCGGTGGCCGACCGTTATGCCCACCTTAGAGATAATATCTATTGGGACCAACTGGCCCAGCGGTGGTTTGGTCTATACAAGCTACGCAGTCCATCGGCAAATCTACTTGGCTATAATAAGCTTCTAAACCTAACTGCAGGCACCCACGATAAGCATTCTCCTGCTCCCTGACTGCATGGGCGCTACCCACAGTCAAGCATTCGGGACCCTCTTAAATCATGACAAGACTCCCACCTCTAGAGTCCACCAATAACCCATGGTAATGCTACAGTTCACGGGGTAGCCTGGGACTGGCTTTGGGGTGGTTGCCCTGGAAGCCTTGCAACTTCCCTGGTCAGCCCCAAGCCCTCTACTGTTAACCATACAACTACCCGGAGGTCAAAGTATGTCCGTAGGTGGTTCCCAGGTATTATCCAGGTGGCGCCCCAGGAGGCAGTGACCCTCACACCCCTTATATATCCTGCGAACAGCTTCTGGTCAGTTGGACGGCCTCAACTCATACGGTGTTGTTTGCGCGTTCCTATGGATCTGACTGTACTAGGAAGCACACAACTACACAGCCGTACCGTGCTGTCGCGCCGTACCAACACTGGGGGCGCAGGGGCGTGTTAGGAATATCCCCGGAAAGTTACAGGAGGTTCGAGCCACTCCTGCTCCGTCAGTAGTCCGTTTCGTACCTTACGAAGCAACCCTATGAACATCTAAGAGCCCCACTATAGTAGGATAACTGTCCCCCCAGTCGGCAGATGACTTTGTCGGTGAAGGTAGGGTAACTGGGGTACCTCAGTAGGGTAACCGGGGTCCCAAGGTAGGGTAATCATGTTTCCAGGGAAGGGTAACGTGACCCTACCATCCCTTTATTTCCTTCGGGAGTCCGCCCAACCACAAATAATGTTGCCCCGGAGACCTGTGCAACGTTTACTATGGGTCCTTTGCTTTATGTGAACATACCCTCCGAAGGTTACCCTGCCTAGTAGGGTAACTTTGGCCTACCTAGGTTACCCTGTCTAACCCTATGTCAATAAGTCACTTTGTAGACACTTGTACCAATTCATGTCTACCGGTAGTATACTAAGTATACTGGCCTATCCTCAATATAGTTACCACTGGGTATGCCATACGGGCTTGAGTCTAGTCCACTGTAGCTACCTATCTGTAGGGTCATTATACTCCTTCCCTTACTTTCTCCACTTCATCAGAGGGCACCCCGGCAAAAGGTCGCTGCATAGATTACTTATTGCCCGATCCCAAATAGTAAGTTGGTTACCATCTTCACCCTGGTCTTTTCTCCTTTGCTCTTTTATGACCCCTCAAATCATACGCCGAGTTCATATGAACAAATCATACGCACAAAATCATACGCACAAAGAAATCATACGCACAAACTCATACGCACAAATTATATGTACTAACATTGATGAATAGAATACCTTTTTCCATGAGCAATGCCATCTGCTTATAAGTGGTGGCCGCGTCCGGCAGGCGCTTTGGGGCACTCAGAAAATCCAGAGACCATCCGCCGGAATGAACAGAGGGCGACCCTTACCCCCTTGGAAACCGGTTTCGAACATGCAAGGGCCAACCAAGGCAATCGCGTAAAACAACGGGTGAATTTGCGAGAAGAGATGATGAGTACCAGGCGCTTGACGACGAGACCAAAGCCCCAGTGGATCAGGATATGATCGTGGAGGAGAACGAGGTCATGGAGCTGGAACGTTTGGCAATCCTGGCCGATTGGCGGCGATACAATCCAACCCAGTTTGGCGACAATGGTTTGCCACCTGTGAACCTCCCAACCCCTATCAAAGTCGATTCTCCACCGAATTCGCCGGCATCGCCTGTATTTCCATCACCAAAGATGAGGCCTGCAGCGCAAATGAAGAGTCTGCTCGACCGTATGGTGAAGCGACCCAGAAGCTCGTCAACTAGGTCTGCGCTAGTACCTCCTCTGGGGCCTTCTGTATCTCAGGACGCGCCTCCCCGGCCCACCCGCCAGCTAGCGATTCGGGAGCGCAGTCCTTCACTCACAATGCGTGGGCCCCCGGTATCCCCTACAGGGTCCCGTGTTTGACGCCCTGTGGCTTTGGCTAGGGCAGCTACATTTAATACAGGGAGCACAAGGGAGCCTATCTCACATCGCACCAGGTTTAGGATAGGACTAGGTAGCCTGAGGCGAAACTTCCCGGCTAATAATCCACAGTCAAGTAAGTAATTTTAAAATTTGCCTAATTAACTTCTGAGGTGTTTACTGATATTCAGTGTAGTTTAGCTCAGACAGGCCCCTCGATGCCGATCGGTGGAGAGCACAGTACTTCTGAGTACAGATTGATGGAGGCGGATATGGAAGGAGATTAGGACATGACGGTTTGAGAAGATGAGCTCGTTGAAAAGGGTAGACCTTTGATTGACTGGGTAAAGCCTGTGGAGTGCCTTTTGCCAAATGCGGAGGTCTACGAAGAGTGGGAGGAGGATGAAGAGGATGAACATGTCGATTTTATCGACCTATATGAGTCTGGCGATAAGGGTGGCAATGGCGCAGAGGATTCCGATGAGGTCTATGGGGAACAGGAGATCAAAGAGGACGAGGAGGAGGATGTGGAGGGCGAGCAGGAGGACGTGGAGGGCGAGCAGGAGGGTGATGATAATGTCCATATGACGGACGAAGGGGAAACCTCCGGCTCAGGTTTGGGAAGTAGAATACAAGACTTAGGTCGCCCTGACTCTGCATCTTTCTCTCGTGGTTTGTACGGCGATTCGACAGAATGCCGTTTCCGTGCTAGCACCCAGGAGATTGGAGAGAGGCTGCTTGGGCGGGCTATGACACCCAAGGATTTCTTCACAAGCCCGGAAGACCAAGAGGACAGCATCGAAAATATTGTTACGAAGAGAGGGCGCTTTCTTGCCGGCAATGACCGTCTTATCATTGGTTTCGAGGCAGCCGCTAGGGAAGACGCAGAAGAACAAGGAATTGACATTGAGGAGATGGATAGAATTGACCGCGAGATGGATAGGCACGCCCTCCTCAATATGGCTAGCGAGCACTTTCCTCACCGCTTGAAACAGTAGCCGGAGGATTACCGATGTGTACTTCCATCTATTGTCTTTTCTTGTTATCTCGTATTTCTTTTCCTTACCTCTCATGCCGGTTCTCCCTTCCTTACTCTCCTTAATACGGTTCCCCTTACCTTGCCATACCTGCACTCCCACTTCTGTATTTATCCACGGCAATATCTCACGTTTGGTTTCATCCTTAACCTGTATTCTTACTCTCATATCATAAGTCCGGGGGCTATTTTCCTTGCGTTAGATTCTTACGCAGCACTCTCCATCTTTTCTTGTTCTCTTCTCACTCTGAACTTCCAGAGACAGACGCTCCTTTAGAGTTTAATTTCTTTTGGTATCATACCCGGCGCCTATACGGATTCCGCTCTTTTCTTTTATGTCATGATTGAGTGGGTGACCTTACTCTTTGCAGTATAATGTAATAGGATAGCAGTTTAGAAGTTAGCAACACTCTCACCTAACGATAAGCTTGAGCACAGATTGAGATTGTCTATTTAGTCCTTTGCTTCTGGTTTCTTCGGCAAAATCCATTCGCCCAAAGACATACGCCCAAAACCACGTACCTATAGTGATACGCCCAAAGCCATGCGCTCTAAAGCCGTAAACTTAGAGCTTACGCTCAAAGCATACGCCCAAAGCATACGCCCAAAGCATACACCCAAAAGACACCCTCAAAGGATACGCCCAAAGCATACGCTCAGAGCATACGCCCAAAGGATGCGCCCAAAGCATACGCCCACAATATCCGACCAAAGCAGTTGATGAAAAAAGCGCTCTCTGCGAATGTTTAATTATAATTTGGGTTCAAATATGTGAGGGAATAGCAACGCATATTCCTCTAGAGAAGTTGAGCTCCGCAGTTTTCAGGATAGGCTTCTATCTCACAATCAGAATGAGAATCCACAATGGTAGAATGAACAAGACCCATGACAACTCTGCTACTTGTACTTCCACTACCCATCATTTCCATTGAATGCACAGTTGCACGGATATAAATTCCTGCTCCTAGAGCATCAAGGATCCCGTTGTACTCCGTATCGTCACAGTCCAACAACCCTGACACCATCTCCTTCCACTGTAGCTCCACATTCTCAGACTTGTCTTCATATACCTTGGTTCCCAACCAATACATCTGGCCCAAGATGGGGGCGTGCATCCCAGCCTTTGGATAATCCATCATGTTTATCACGTCGTGGTGGGGGCTGGGTTCCTGGCATTGATATTGAATATTTGACTTACAGAAGAAGGGTATGACTTTATGACCCCAGGAAAGTGAGTTGAGATATGGATGTGAAAACAAGGTTGGTTCCAGGTCGCGGTAGTTGTCTAGCGTGCTCTGAGGAAACCCCTTCGCTTCAATGAAGGTATGCTCGACTGCAGCATTGGCCATTGCGTGAAGCGGAGGAAGTGGAACGATACCGGGCTCAGTATTACACCGTGCAGGCGATGCAATCACAATCATTTTTCCTGATCGTGCTCATGATACTAAGGAAGCATGGATATGTAGAGATAGAGAAAGATCGTGCTTTAATAGTAAGACCAAAAGGGTTTGAAGTAGGGAAAAACTATAAAATGATGTTATTACGATTAGTTACATATACATTAAGTCAACGCGAGCAAGGCTTGATAGAATATAATTAAAGACTGGATAAATTATGGAAATTCAGAAGTCAGAATGAGGTTATTGTTAACTGTCTGTGTAACGGGGGCACTCTGTAGGAACACGGATCCTAAGATTGCGACCGCACCGAACACTTAAAGTACAAGTAAAGATCAAAATAAAGATAAAGATAATTCAAAGTAGAATCAAGCGGTAAAACCTGAATATCGTTAAGCTTGCAAGCTTCGCTCAATAGGTTCTCTCGAGGATCGTTGGTTATCCGAATACGGTGTCTCTCGCTTTGGTTAAATAGAATAATGTAAAGCACGTGAACACCGGTCAACCATTCTGACCTTTCTCGAGCACCCTGCTCAGCTCAGCGCTGTCCAACACACCCGCCTAGAGTGGGCTAACACGCGGAGGCAGTCAGACCCCTCGGATATTAACTATCTCCACAAATACCAAGTGCTTCTGGTGATGTCTCTCCCACTACATCTGCATGAGGGAAAGGCCTTTCCTATCGGTACCATGTCAGTGGCCGACCGACATGCCCACTGTAGAGATAATATCCATTGAGACTCACTGGCTCAGCGGTGGGTTCGTCTTATACAAGCTACGCAGTCCAGCTGCAAATCTAGTTGCCTATACTACGCTTCTAAACTGCACTGCATGCTCCCACGCTAAGATGTCGCCTCCTGCTTGACTGCATGGGCGCTACCCACAGCCAACCATCCGGGACCCTCTTAAATCGTGACAAGACTCACACCTCTAGAGTCTACTAATAACCCATGGTAATGCTACAGTTCACGGGGTAACCCGGCACTGGCTTTGGGGTTGTTGTCCTGCAAGCCTCGAAGCTTCCCCAGTCAGTCCCAAGCTCTGTACTGTTAACCATACAACTACCCAGCGGTCAAAGTATGCCCATAGGTGATTCCCAGGTGTTATCCAGGTAGCGCCCCAGGAGGCTGTGATCCTCACACCCCTTATATATCCTGTGAACAGCTTCTGGTCGGTTGGACGGCCTCAACTCATACGGTGTTGTGGGAGCGTTCCTATGGATCTGACTGTACTAGGAAGCACACAACTACACGGCCGTACAGTGCTGTCGCGCCGTACCAACACTGGGGGCGCAGGGGCGTGTTAGGAATATCCCAGGAAGGTTACAGGAGGTTCGGACCACTCCTGCTCCGTCAGTAGTCCGTTTCGTACCTTACGAAGCGGCCCTATGAACATCTAAGAGCCCCACTATAGTAGGATAACTTTCCCCCCAGTCCGCAGATGACTTTGTCGGTGATGGTATGGTAACACTTCATTTGTATGCTACTCCATTTCTCTTAAATGTTTCGCCTTATAACCTTTCGTGTAACATCCATAAGCAATAACACGGCCGCCATTGCAAGTTGAACACGTGACCTTCTACAGAAGTCACGTGACCTATCTACTATGCAACCCGGTCACCTTGTAGACACTTGTACCAACTGATGTCTACCGGTAGTATACTAAGTATACTGGCCTATCCTCAATATGGTTACCACTTGGTATGCCATACGGGCTTGACTCTAGTTCACTGTAGCTACCTATCTGTAGGGTCGTTACAGTCTGAGTCTTGAACCAAGCCCCACGTCACTTTGCCTTTTATCACACGCCTGCCTGAGTCACCCTGCTGAAATATTTCTAAGCTCGAGACCCGACCCTTAATCTAATACCCTAACTCAAGCGCCTGTATGATAGCGCGGGATTCGCTTGTTCTACGTTCCAACATTCCCGCGCTCCGTCCACCTCGTACCAATTTGACTGCCTTCCCCCCACCATTTGCCCACTCGAATCTATACATCCCCAATTGGTACCGTTGTCCTATCCGTGGTGACCGGCTATTCACCCAAGTTTTGTCTATCACTGACTATCAGCTTTCATAGTTCTAGTTGGCTGCACACCGGCAGCAGGTGGGATCCAGTAACCGCTTACAGAAAAAAAGGCCACCTTCATTGTGTCAAAGGAAATGGGACAAAGGTCGATTATTTCATCAGGCCCAAATGTCCAAGTATAAAACTTCTCCATTGGAGCTTCCTCGATTGGGGCTGTTGTCCTCACCTTACGTGTAAATAAAGGAAAGACGGCAAAGGTAGACGGCAGTAGCAACAAGATGGTTATGGTATGAGAATCTTGTGAGTATCTAAGTGGAGGATAATTACATAGCATAATTACCAACCTATCTATAAGGGTTATAATCAGGAATCACCTTTAATCACTTGGAAAGGCACTGAGTGCCTTCGTCACTGCATGGTATTCAAGTATTAGATCCTCACCTTGGGTGTGCTTTCAATAGTTGCGACAGCTTCAAGAGGCCCTATACTTCTAGGTTCGATTCAAGATTTGGTTTCCATGTAGAAGCGAATGCGCTGTATGAGAATCTTCAATTGGAACTAGTCAACTCGCGTAAAAGATCAAATTTGGTTACCTCAGATTATGATTGAACAGGGTATATCAACCCATACTGGATTTGGACTAATGCTATGCCCAAAGCACACTGGTGAATACCAATTCATTTAGCTGCAACCGAGCCTAATCTTAGAGTGCCGCTATTTTCAAAAAAGTAATTCACATGCAACCATACACCACCATACGCACAAAATTGATACTCACAAAAATTGATACGCACAATGGTTCCTACACATGCATGTTCGTATACTCAATTGATAGACTCAAAGATTATGCGAGCAATGAAATGGATCACAGAATGGAAGCCAGCTTGGGTACTTAGCTTAGTTGGGCCAACTTGTAACCTTCATTCATATGCCTACCACAGCTGTACTTTTATATAAATATCATTCCGGATCCAACGGGATCTGTTACTGTACATCGATAGCTAGAACCATCTCCACTTAATGTCTTCCCAACCAGAATCTTCCACAATGGGCAGCCAACAGGGGCTCTACCCCTCCGGGGCAAGAAGCCATACCTCTTTTTTATGGTGCCACGAAAGCCCTGCACGCCAATACTCTACATCTGTATCCCAATTCTTGGTAGAATCCAGCCCATATGGGAGTGAAGGCCCAGTAATACAAACCCCAAGAGCTCTGACTGGTGGGGCCCGCGCACTTCTTTCAAGTTCCACAACACCCTGGCACTCCAATTCGCGAGTGCTGCCCCCTGGAAACCAAGATGAGGCCCGGAATCTGCTTCATCCGCTAGCAGTGACTTTGTCAACAAGCGACACAGTTACATTTGCGATATTTGGAAACTTTTATCACTATACGGAGGAATATCATGAGAGTTGGATGGAGTGGTGGCAAGGCACACCCGGGTTTATAGCCTATACTGCGAAATATGCTGGCAAGACAAAGATATGGTGGAACTCAGATCTTCGAGGCACAGAGGTGTGGAAATACTTTGAACAATGTGCCGAACGTTCAGGTAGTGCTATTGGCACGCCGAGAGTAATGTGCATTATGTGCAGAAAGGTCCTAGCTGACTCAAGTGGCACGGGGACTAGCTCGATTCATGACCATAACAGGTCCTCTGCTTGTCTGAAATCGAGAAAGATTAATGGATATGATAGGCGGGCTGGAAGCCCGCTTCGTATAAACGTTCTTACGCAATTGCAAAAAGGGACTAAAAGTGGAAATAGGCGTAGGATTATCGATCTGGCCACACCAGCAGGATTCAATCAACATGATTTCGAAGAATAGTTTCTCAAAGTGTTTTTAGCAATGAATCTCACCTTTAATTGCTCCAACAACCTTACCTTGCGTCGTCTCTTCAAGTACATTCGTCCGGGAGTCGAAATCCCCAGCCCAACAATATTAACACCGCATTTGAAACAGCTGGGAAAGTCTACGGTGGATGATATTCGAACATGTCTACCTGCTGCAGGAAAGATTTCTCTGTCTGCCAATACATGGACTTGACCGAACAAACTTGCTTTTTTAGCAATTGTGGCTTATTGGATCATGGATAGCTGGCTAATGGAGGAGGTGCTGATTGGGTCCGAGGAAATCAGGGGTTCTCATACGGGGGCTAATATTGCAGGGATAATTAATGACGTTCTAGCCAGATACGGGATTCAGGATTGAATTCTGGGTTTCACCACCGATAGTGCCAGCAATAACTGAACGCTCACCGCAGGCTTAAACAATGCTTGGAGTTTACTATCGGTTAAATGGTGTCAATTGGAAAATCATATGCCATGTATGGCCCATGTTGTTCAGCTTATCCTCGGGGCATTTATGAGTTCGATCAAGGTGAAATCGCGGGATGGTCATATGCGGTCAGGCTTTAATGCGGGCTATGTCGAGAAGGTTATGAGATTGGATAACAGCTTTCACAAAATAGCAGAAAAGGTAATGTGTCTAAGATCTCATACCTAGCCCCTATATTACAAATAGATACGCACCAATTCATACGCACAAATTCATAGGCACAAATTCATACGCACAAGGGTATATGCAAAAATTAATTATTGCAAATTGAATGCGCGCCAAGGTGAAAGTAGAACCAAGTGTTTTCCCCATTGTTCTCACCTAAGATACCTTTAGTGAGAGATAATCCTAATAATAGTTTATAGCATCGGAAAATGAGTATTGCGGTTGGTGCTTCACCTGAACGGCATCAATACTTCATCGCGATACAGAATAACCGGGTTACAATCCCTACTACACTACTTTATGATGTCAAAACATAGTAGAACTCAAGTCTAAATATGTTGGAGAGATCTGTACGGCTACGGGAATTCACCCAGGACTGGTTACAAACCTATCTCGAGTTTACACCTCTCTGGTCAACCCAGGAAGAGTGGAGGGAGATTGAATACGTCTTGGACGTTCTTCAACCGATACGATTTTGGACTTTGTGGATGTCAAAAACACGTGGCGTTATCATTCATCGCGTGTTTCACCTGTATCAAGATATCTTTGATCATTTGGAAATGCAAATTTCCAAGTTAGAACGGAAGCGGATGCAATTGAAGGATGATATTGGTGAGACCCTAGTGAAAGCTAAAATTGAAGGCCACCCCTTACTATGGTAAAACGGGAAGTCCAAGTGGTCTTCTGTACGGCATTGGCACTTGCCTAAATTCCTATTGCAAAGTCAACCTTTTTCGACAATGAGATCTTGATGCCAGTGGGGAGACTGAGTATGAGAAGTGATATAAAAAGGAGTTCATAGCGTATTATGATCTGTACTATGCACCAATAAATAATCAGGGACCTGACATGGCAATTCGACAGAGTGGTCTGAACAGTCGATCCACACATGTTTACTCTTCGAGACAGAGAGCAGTTATCCTGAGTGAGGCACTAGTGTACATCGAACCCGATTCTGATATTGAGCTGCACGAGCCAGATTCTGAGGCTACTGATCCCACACGTGAGGCCTGCCAAGCGGGGATTTTTTACGAGGCAAATATACCGGAGTGGTGGAAGGTTAATGCGGGAAGATTCCTGACTTGAGCTCGGATGGCTAGGGATATTCTCGCTGTTCAAGGGGGTAGTGTTGGGGTAGAGCGGGTGTTTAGCATGGCAAGAGTGGTGATTCCCTAACTGCGCTCACGACTCAAAAGCAGTACAATTCGATCTTCAAACCTGGTCAAATCCTCCGAGAAGGAAGAATTACGAAGTGAGCTAGCAGGTCACAATAGTGAACAGGAGGGAGAAAAACTCCAAGAAATGGGTGCTGTGGAGGATTATCGTTATTTGGCTGATAGGAAGGAAGAAAGTATAGAGAACGAATAATGGCTGTATCTCCGATGATAACAAATCCCACAAGAACGACACCGAATGGTCCTTCATTGATCAGGATGGCCGGCGAGCATTTTGAAGAGAGCCAAAGGCTATACTACCTGAGCGTGGACTGGTTGAATCTCAATATGCACGGCCTGGACCACCAGGAAACCAAGCTGTAGATCACTTGAGAGGCTCCGTGGAATCAGATCCTGAAGAAAGAATCTGGGATAGTACAGTCAACATGTATGTTGCATCTGACACTGATGAGAAGGAAGGCTGACAAGAGGGTGAGGCGGAGATTCCCGGTGAAGGACGCGGTGATCTTGAAATTATCGACCAGCAGGGTGACGAAGGTTCCGGCTGCATAGCAGGTTCATGGGGCTGCCTGGAAGCGCATTCGTCTGAGGAGGAGGCTCTAGCGGGAACCACTCATTTACTACTGGTTATACGTGTAACCTGTGGAAGAGGACAGACAGGAACTAATACCACAATTCGAGTTCCACCCAGGAAGCGTGGCGGAACTGGGGGGAAAGAAAAGAAAAGATCCCGTTTCCACTAAGTTAATTTTCATCTAAAATAGTTATAAAATCCTAGAATTTGACTTAGTAATTCAGAAGGCATTTTTACTATACCCGAAGTTAGCCTAGTGGCCAAGACATGCCGAGTAGGTGTCAAGCCAACAATGCCTACCGTAGTGAATGGCGAGCCGCCATGGATTGATTGGAAAATGCCCCATATAATCGGGGGACGGCATGTGGGATCGGGCGGACCATGTCCATTTTGTGACCCTCGTCCACCCGATCAGACATCCACACCCCAAGTAAATGTAAGAGTGAGTAGAAGGATTCTATGTTTTCAGAGGCCGAAATTCAAGAAGTCTGAATAGATTGTCCATTTATTCAAGTTCTTAAGATAAGCTACAGGAACAGGAGGATCGTCATGAATATCATACCCACAGAAAAATCATACCCACACAAATCATACGCTCAGATAAAATCATACGAACAGAAAGATCATATGCACACAAATCATACGCACACAAAGTCATACACTCAGAAAAATCATAGGCCCAAAATAATACACAGGTAATGACGTGGTAGATAATAGGCACTCGTGCGAACGCTAGTTGCCCTGGCTCAAGCTAGTTGAGTTTGTCCGGTCATTGCGTGATTTGGCTCCCCCTATATTCATTCTGTTTCCCCTTTTCTCCCATAGACGCAGAAACCATTCTCGCCGCCGCCCTCTGAATCTATGTCCGACGCTGCGCCCTCTTGAACCCAAGTTCCTCCTTGCCCGAGTTGCTCCCCGCCCAACTCTCTCCTTACCCCTCATCCACTTGAGCACATTTGGATACCTTTATCGTGGCTCTATACCAACCGCACTTCATTCTAACGTGCTTTGAGCGGGAGGGAAGCTTGCTTTGAGCGAGTTTGTGTGACTGCAGAAGACTACCAGAGGGCTATCAAAAATAAAGAAGAGGGATGCGGAGAAGCGCAAGCCGCCGTGCAAACGAAGAAACGCTGCGAATCACCTCCACAACTCTGAACATGGGAGTGAAGATATTGCAAATTCTACCATGGATACCAAAGGTGTGTTATTCTCTGCTATTTAACCGATCTCTCTGCATCGGCTTGAAATTAGCAATTGTTGTATTTAGCTTTCAACTCGGTCATATATGTGAATTTAGGGCATATCCTAATCTCCTCGTCGCTTGTATTAGATTCGGGGGAACCATGTTTACGGCTGGATATCGATAAGGTTTATTCCATGAAAAGGAATATTTCCCACATGTTAAAAACCCCCGATCATCCACGCGTCAGATACCACCAAGGTGGCGATTTTGATGTTGTGGACTCAATCCTTGCGCTATCTAAACGGCAGCCGGATAGCAACTTGAAGGAGCGTTTCGAAGAGGAACATGAGCCCCAATTACACCTGATCACTGGTGACATTGTTATAATAAAGGACAAGTATGTAATTGATCCTTTGGGCTAAGACTAGGCTTATATACTAAACTATGTTCAGGCAAGGCATCCCATGTGTAATCAAAGCTGGGAGTAGCAAGGCATGTTGGCTATTACCGCAAGTTGAACCGGCAGTTCACAAATATGTTGGGTCACAGAATATAATGGTAGATCATACCCGACACAGTGCAAGCGGTACGCGGAAGCACGATCGGCCAAGCGAGATAGGAGGCGCTCATACCATTCACAAGCCGGAGAGTGATAGTAGCAAGGATGCTACAACCCTGAGTTGTCCTGCAGGAAATGGGAGCTTCGAACCTAACCCGGAAGGTACTTTGGGAACAAAAGGCTGTGTCATTGGCCACAGTGCCTTCGTTCCATGAATGGGATCACGAACGCAAAATATTCAACTTGCACCCGGGCCAGCCTAGTCATATAACACGAAATCAGCAATTCACGCACTAAAAGAATTCGGCCAACAGCTTGTACCATTGACTCAAACCGTTGAGGCGCTATTTCAGACTTTCCTCCCGGAGGAGCATTCCCAATACACAGCAGTCTATAAGATCATTTACAATGGGAAAGCTGATAATATTAACGAGGCATTTGGGATATGGACCTCCTGCTCCCTTGTCATCAACGCGAATACCAATAACCATAAGGATGTCGACGACATATGCCATGGGTGGTGTGGGATAGTAGTATTCGGAGACTTTGAGGGCGGCGAAGCCTGCTTTCCGCTGCTTGGACTCAAGATTGATTGTATCCCTGGTATGTAGAGACTCCCGCCCATCTTATCCAATTCCAATAAGTGACTAAGATATATTCTCTAGGTTCCATTATTTTCATGCGTTCCTATGCAGTGGAACATTATATTGGGTCTTTTGTGGGAAATCGGTGTAGTGTTGTCCACTTTACACATCAAGCAGTGCCCAATGCATATGTGAAGAAGACGGGAAAGCCATTGTGGGAGTTCAATAAGATGCCTAAATGGTGGCAGAAGTTGCGCATGCATCTGAATGTATAATAATGTTCCTAATCATTGATTATTCTATGGAGTATGGGTATATACTTTTGAGCTTGGCCTGCCCTCGTTTGCAAGGCTGTGCCCCCAAAATCATACGTCCAAACTATACGCCCAATGCCATACGCCCAAAACTATACACCCATAACCATAAACCCAAAACCATACGCCCAAAGCCAAACCATACGCCCAAACCCATACGCCCAAAACCATGCCCCCAAAACCATACACCCAAAACCATATGCCTAAAAACATACACCCAAAAGCCATACGCCCAAAACCAAATCATACGCCCAAAGCCATACACCCAAAACCATACGCCCAAAACCATGCGCCAAATACAGTCACCTAAAACCATCGCTTTTTATACACCATAGTGAGCGCCCAGTTTCACCAACTATCTCCAAGTTTAGGGTAAGTGATTGCCTGAAACTCAGACCATGTTTAAATAGTGGCTGGTATTTGGGTGGATGGCTTGCAAGGCATGTGAGACGTGACACCTAAACCTATAGTCTTAGAATGAAATGCCCAAAACTGAATGCCCAAAGCCATAAGCCCAAAGATATACACCCTGAATGAGATCACGAAAGGATAAGCCGGAGACCATCTCCTCAGGAAGATAGGAATCGTGCATGCACCACTATACAACTATAGGCTTTGAGTTATGTAACGTCATTTATGCAGAAGCGGCTTGGGACCGTGAACCGTCTCGGCGCCAAGAGTGCGTTGCTACACTACCCCGCTCTGAATGAAAATAATTGTTGAGATCACTTGAGTGAACCAAATAACCCCAAACTTTATATCATGCCTCAGATCAAGAAAGAGAAGAAAGAAGAGGTGGAAAAGAGGATTCTAGACGCTATTCAGCACTACAAACCCAGCGAGAAACGATCTATCCGAACTTCGGCAGAAACCTTTGGTATCGCCTACTCCACCCTGCGAGGTAGGCTTACAGGCAGGCCAATCACGGGCAGGAGGGCATGTCCGGCTGCAGGTACTGTCAGAATATGAGGAAAGGTCGATTGTAGAGTGGTGTGAGCGGCTGGATGAGTGGGGTCATCCGGCGCGCCTAAGTATCGTCAAGGATATGGCGCAGGCCATAGTAGCTCGCAGGTTAAAGGACCGAACTCTAGGAAAACAATGGATGAAAAGATTTCTCCAGCGCCACCTAGGTTTAGCTACGAAGCTAGGAACTCGAATTGATCGCCAAAGAGCTTTGGCAAGTGATCCGGTTGTACTGAAGGATTATTTTACAAAGGTATAGCCATATTACATACTATTTTATTACGTGGTAAACCAATTGCAAAAATAGCTTCAAAACCTAATTAAATTTTATAATATATCTTACTCAAACATGTCCAACATGGATGAGAAAGGATTCAGGATAGGGGTAGCCTTGCGCTGCAAGGTTATTTGCAAGAAGGATCGCCGGTCACCAAAATTAACCCAAGATGAATCTCGGGAATGGGTCACGGTAATCGAAACAATCTCAGGGGATGGTCGGGTACTCCGGCCCATGATTATCAATAAGGGAAAAGTGCACTACATGGGCTGGTACGCGAAGCTGAAAAAACAAGAAGTAGCAACCTTTGGGGTCTCTGAGAAGGGCTGGAGTAATGAGGCCTTGGGATTAGGGTGGCTGCAGGAGGTCTTTGATCCGGAAACTCGGGAAAGGTAATACCCCAAATTCTGAATACTAGTTACTCAATAACTAATTAGCTTTAAACTATAAAGGGCCGGAGATGAGTATCGACTTCTCATTCTTGACGGGCATACCTCCCATTTTAATTGGGAATTTTTTGATTTTTGCCTACAGGCAAAAATCCTCCCGCTCTGCCTCCCGGCACACTCCACGCACCTTCTCCAACCACTGCATGTCGGGTTGTTTGGCCCTCTCCAGCGCCATTACAGCAATGGGCTTGATGGCTTCATCAGGAAAGGCCATGCCGGAATGAACAAAGGCGAATTTTTACCGTTCGTATTTGCTCTCCCGCATCCTTTTTTTTTTTTTTCCTTTCCTCTAATCTTCCATCTAATAGGATCCTGATGCCTGCTCGTAGACTAGCCTTTACACCAGAGAATATTCTTTGTGCATGGGAGGCTGTTGGAATAATTCCTCTAAATCCTCGCCGGGCTATAGGAATGGTACAACGAAAGGAGAAGCCAGTTACACAAGGCAAATGTGTGGCTGGCGAAGCGGCTCCGAAAATTCCTAAAACACCGAGAGCTGTTAGTAGAATCACAAGAACCGCAGCTTCCCTAGTGACTCGGAATACCCCAACCTCTCTAAAGCTGAAATGACTATTGTCAGACCTTTCACAAGGCTTTCAACAGCCCATCGCCGACAAGGTTGTGGAAGAAGAAGCCCACCGACAGTACCGGCAGCTAATGGGAAAAGAAAGAAAAAAAAACACATCCCACCGACGAAAACTTATCGAAGCTACTGTTGTCACATCGGAGACGGTACTAAGGTTACGTACTGAGCGTGAGAGAGTAGATGCGGCTAAGGCTACCCGCATAGCCAACCACCATGCGCCATCACGCAAAATCGCTTCTGCCCCTACAACTACACCTGGGGTGATTGCCCTATCAGGGCAAAATCAGGAGACTGCCGGCCCTGTTACTGCTCCGACAACCACAACCGATGAAGCTGAGGACCTTTGGGAGGAAATGGAGGGACTGGACGTTGGTGGGGATACAGATAGTGACGATGGGGGGGGGTTGGTTCACGATGTTATTCTGGTCCAGAAGCGACAATAATTGTTGGTCAATCTTTTTCATTGAGTCAATTGTGGAATTAGTTCAGCTTCTATTATCAAAAGGGTATTACTATCAGTTGTGGGGATGTAAATAATACTTTAATTGCGGTTGCATTGGGTCGGGAGAGGGGTTGGTACACCCTGTTAATGTGGCGCTCATTGCGCCATTCACGCTGAGCCGGATCTGGGTTAAGAGCCGTTTCACCATAAATGACGTTACCCGGAATCATATACTTAGAACTACTTAGAAACATACCTAGATTATACACTTACAATCATATACTGAGAGCGATTTCCAAACAGTATTTATCTCAAACTAGAAGCCCAAATCATAATGATAATGTGAGCACTATATTCAAATCCTATCTTTTGAGATAGCTGCCAGATTGCTATATGAAATATCCAAATAGTGGAGTCAACATACTGGTATTTGGCCAGCCAATTCTGATCTCAAATTGTGATTTCAGATCAGAATTGAGGGGCCAAACACCCCTTAGATTTCAACCTGCCATTTGTTTAGTCACAGAATATCACTCGTAGGAATAAGTGGGGCCCCTGACAGGTGCAAGAGTGGGGGACAAGAAGAGAGGGGCCGTCTAGGCAATCAGCGGGGAAAGTAAAATACCCGCCCCGCCCCATAGCCCAGCCAGGGCCCCGTGTGATACTGGCCTCGGAGGAACGGCAAAGAGTTGACCCAAGGCCGGAGTAACGGCGGGGTCATAAACTGAAAACCCACCCGCCCCCGCCCCATAACGAACACTAGGCAGGGTTTGAATAATCAACGTCTGGTAGGAATGGGCATGATCATGCTTGATCATAAATTTTGGGTATGCTTGAGGACGATTTGGGCTCCACAATGGGCTAAATCTTCTTCTTGATCAGGATCATGCCCATCACAATTCACGTAATCCAATATCAACCGAATACGCCAATCCATCTCCCCCTGGTACATCCATTGAATATCTTTTGAAGCAGAGTTCCCTGCTGTCTGGTCTGCTGGTCTTTGGAGGACAGGATGGACTACAGTACATAGTCACCTGGTTTGAGGTGTAAGGAGGTACTACACCTGGGAAGTTGAGGACATGACGAACTGTACGGGACTATAAAGCTAGAACTTTGACCTCCGGTAGCAGCCAGGCTGACATAGTTGACCTGCTAACGAATCATTCACACATTATTACATATCATGTGTAACATCTCCCCTTATTCTGTGCCGTTCTCAGCAGTCCCTTACAACTACCTCTCACCGTCATCTTTAAAGGAAAACTGACAAAAAGGGAATTGAATGAAACATAAGACCATATCTTTCATGAGCAGTGAATCAGCCAAAATTAATATACACTGAAGGCGGAAATAACAACCAGGAAGGATAGGACATTCTCCACCATCTCGGATTTTAACCAGTACAGATATAAATCTGGTGTCAAAGCCGTGATCGGGTATTGGTCTGTTCTATCTTTCACATTCTATGTTTCGACTGACAAAGTCAAACAGATATCAGGGTTTTCCAAACACTATGTGGTTCTAATAAAGACGTGAAATACTGGGTCTGGGCATACCAGAACCACTCTGGAGATAGAGACTGTTAGCAAGGGAAAGGTTGGTAAAATTGGCCTTGGGGTATACTGTATACATAACAAAAAGACAAAAAACATCAAAGCGGACAGGGAATCCAAGCTGCTTTCACCTCCTTGAGAACTAAGTTGTCTGTTCAGATGATCCAAATTGGTACTGAAAGTAGAATATCCCTGCCAGCCACCCCCTTGGCAATAGTCACTATCTGCAGAGCGGTTAGAGCAGTAGGTTCCCACTTGCGACATTGGCTAGCAAAACCTGTCCAGAGCTGTGAAATTATTACAGACCACGACTGAGTATGTATCATTTAGTTATTTCATCCTATTCCAAGTACTAGAAATCCTGCTAAATGCATGTATGAAAAATGTCTGGAAGGCCACCCTGGTCCTCTTTGTTTAATCCCATTAGGCTGGTACACAACCAAGGTCCCTGATATAGACGGCTGCTAAATTGCGGAGGATTTCAAGGTCTAGGGGAATCTTCCTGTCTGGGTTCATTGTAGCGAGGCAATCATCAGGATAGAATTCCCTGAACGTAATCGTTGGGTTTGGCTGAGGGTTTGGAGCAGCCAGAAAGATGCTCTACACTCGCAACTGATTGATTAGCAAAGAACACTGAAGTTGGGACATGGGGTAGAGGAACAAAGCTTACAGAACATGTAGGGGCAATAGTACATCTGAGTCCATCTGGGTGAGTGCGGGAGACCGACAAGCCAAGATGGATACGGCCACTTTCACTTAGTGTTCGTTACGGGGCCTCCGGGGCCCCGAAAAACGGGGGCCCCTGGCCCAATTCCCCGCCCCGCCCCGCTGAACAGCCCGGGGCGGGGCGTGTTATTTTACGGTTCCCTGCCCCTGCCCCCGGCCCCGCCCGTTCCCCAGACAGGTCCCCGTTAAAACAGGTGGGGAGAAACGGGCCCCCATCCAGGGAATGAGCGGGGACTCGCCCCGGACGGGGGCGGGGCGGGGATCACCCCCAAAATAACCCCCCCGGCCCGTTGTAAGGGCGGGGCCTGGCGAGTGAAAACCCGCCCCGCCCCGCCCCGTAACGAACTCTACTTTCACTTGCTTCATGGTACTTGGCCTGAAGAACAACCCTGACCGCATTTCCTGACCCCTCTTGCCAAAGCCTTGCATCATCAAAATGGCGAGTAGTAGACTCCTACCAGCCAGATTTGACAACAACTGAGGGGAATGGGGCCCTCCTTCCCCTACCAGGACCAATACGCGGTATAAAAGCCCTGTCTTGTTCCTTGAATGAGCCTGCATGTCGCCCAATGAAATTCTGACAGGGTGGGAAAGTAGATTAGCCAGACTGGATTGGAAGGTAGAACCATTATCAACCTACCGGGAGAACCCATGAGGTCCATTGTCTCATCCCAAGCACTGGTAGTGTTCGTTACGGGGCGGGGCGGGGAGGGTTTTCACTCGCCAGACCCCGCCGTTACATGCGGCCTGTGGGGTATGCTTCGGGTAATCCCGGCCCTGCCCCCGTCCAGGGCCTACCCGCACTCATTCCCTGGACGGGGCCCCATTTGTTACCACCCATTTTTAACAGGGACCCATCTGGGGTATGGGTGGGGTGGGGGCCTGAGCGGGGAAAGGGGCAGGGAATGGCGAAAAAGACAACCCGCCCCAGGCCGTTGAGTGGGGCGGGGGGGCGAAATGGGCTGGGGGCCCGCGTTTTTCAGGGCCCCTTCCGCCCCGTAACGAACTCTAAGAACTGGGTAGGAGCCCACTCCTCCAGGCTCATGCCATTGCCTTCCGAATCCAGGACCCGACATACTCCTGCAGGTAGGAAGGCATTCCAACCTTCAACCAATTCTCAGTAGAAAACCAGTGGATGCTGCATATCATATTTGGTTAAAAAAAGTAAGATCAACAAGGTGGAAGAATTAACATACCGGACGGAATATTGCTTCACGCGATGCCGTACGCATTTGAGGATGTGTCCGAAACCTTCCTGATTGACGTGATCACGAACCCAGAGGTCAAGCTGATGGGTTTTGATTGCTTCCTCAACTTCGCGAAAGATATCTTCGGCCGACATGACTGAGCTATCAAGCACTGCGCTTCCCAAGAGTTGACTGAGAGCCAAGTGAGGGAGAGAATACAGGCGTGTTGCAGGTGATGTAGCCAGGTTGCAGGTAAGTTATTGGCTAAGGTGTCGGTAACCGTGCCTCACAACCGAGTCACAACCTTGGCATTATTGGATAGCCTATGACGCGGTTACAGGGTTGTGCGGTGGGAGGGTTGTGCGGATATGCACGTTTGCCGATATGCGGCTTGAGGAGATATGGTTTAGGATAGACGGCATTTTTGATTTCCGGCGGTTAGGTATTCTCCCACGGGTTGTTTTCACGTCCCATGTCGCTAGTCACAGAGTATTTCTTTCATGGGTTTATTGATGTGTTTAGCCATTGGGTATGAGGTATCGAGTATCTAGTTCATTGTTTCTTTCATACCCTTTGTCACTAGTTATACGGGAGATGGCGCACCCGCAAGAAGGCCGAGGCTTTAGGATTAGGGAGGATCATGGGATATCAGGATGAGTCTAGATTGCTTGTGATCATTAGGGATCAGGTTTAGTTAGTTGCGTGTGTTTCTTTATATTGCGTTGAGTTATGAGTTACGGGAATGCCTTGTTGTTGTTGGTTAGACGCAGAGATATATCTCCAGCCTTGTCAGCAGCTAGAGAGAGAAAGGCCATCTAGTCTACCGCTCTCCCTCACTTGATCGCTCCGCTCGCTGTACTTTGTGATCGCCCTTTCGTTCCCTTCATCTTTTGTGTTTTCCATTAGTTTCATCAACCCTGGTTATGTGGGTTAGGGCTTAGACTATAGTACTTGTAGAAAGAAAATCTGGAAGGAGCGTTGGGGTCTCCGGGGCCTACTTAGTCCACACTTTTGTTTGCTTTACCCTTCTCCTTTTTTCACCTCCTTTTCTTTCTCATACACCTTCACTTTTGTGCCGATTCAGTTCAAAGGATGGCTTCCATTCCGCTTTCTGCCCCACTGCTCAAGGCGTGGTCTTGTCATTCGCTACACCGGCCGTGGCTTTTGGGGCCGGGAATATTGTCAGTATTCCTCAAGTTGATGGGCAAAATTCGCGTCATGGAGATATGCGCTCTTGTAGCTGTTCATGAGTGAAGCTGGGAATAAGAAGTTTGACAGGTTGAATGTCAAAACTGTTTACTTTGTGGCTGTTTTTTAATCATCCAAGTTTAGTTCCTTGTACTAACTGGCGGTGTAGGGAAATTGGCTTAGAGATTATTCACGGGCGATCGATGTTGGCGGTTTGAAACAACTGCCGAAGAATGCTATCTGTGATTTGGTAAGCCTGGAGTTAGGATAAGCTTTTGTGGAGAATCATGCTAACTGACTGACGCGCGTGACAGCTGTGGGTCCTGTCGTTTATGACCTTTGGCGTAGCAACTGGAGAGTTAGAGGTGATCGATGAGTGCCTCAGGTGTTATCGCCAGGAGGAGCATATTGAAAACCCAAAGGTTGATCTGGAACCTTTGTGACTTATTCGTTGTGTCAGACCTAACCCCCTATTTTCTATTATAGGACTACGCTGATAACGTACTTTATGGCCATGTGGTTCATCACAGGGGTCCGGCTCACCCATAGCAACACTTGGAAAATCAAATCTACATTTGATTATCACAACAAATAAATGAGATACCACCCTGAGAATCAAGCCACAGGTACTTTCAAATATAGAGAATCTGTAAATCTAGTTTTTATTTTCTGGTGATAAATTGGTATTCTGATATAGTGGTTTAAAGATTGCCTATTTTATTTATAAAGTGTGGTTTTTCATAAGCATAACAAAATTGAAAACCCTGGAAGAATTACATAATAAAATAGATAGAAGGATAGTATAAGTCTTAGATATTCAGAATAATGAGGTTTTAATTTTCTTGATAATCATTTTTGAAAGCCACAGTGATTAAAAAAGAGGTGCAAATTACATACAAATTGGATCCATTTTACCATGCAATATCGATATACGTAGTTGGCTTATGAACTCAATATCTTGGAATAACTTTTATTATGACATCTGAAGTTAGTATATAAAGTTTGAAGTCAGATAAATATCGCCTTCTATATTTCATACAGGTTCTTAAAGATTATTGCGATTTAACTAAAAAACTGTATGTTAATTATGAACTCAGTGAAATAAAATCGTTGGGCTCACTACAAGTCAATTACCAATAAGATCAGATTTAGTAGACTAGAGTAGACAGTATGGTGCATAGTTTGGAGTGTATATTAATTATAATAAGTAGTAGAAAGAGAATTATTGATTGTAACTAAAAGCTATTAATATAGAATCTAATCAACAGCTATTATGGATCCTAGCTATAAACACTGCTGCTAGACTCCCTAGAACCTATAACTTAATCTAATAACTCAGTGTTTGTTTAAATAAGTTATTATAGCAAAATAAATATACGATAAGAATTTATTCAAACCATCCGATAGTTTGATAATGATCAATGCCCAAAGTATGTAAAACTTTTTTATTTACCTTGAAAATTTATATACCATCTTGGGATGTGATAGTCAAAGGGATTCCAAGATATTGAGTTCATAGGCCAACTATGTATATAGATATTGCATGCTAAAATTGATCCAATTTGTATGTAATTTGCACGTATTTTCTACCTCTTTTTTAATCACTGTGGCTTTCAAAAATGATTATCAAGAAAATTAAAACCTCATTATTCTGAATATCTAAGACTTATACTATCCTTCTATCTATTTTATTATGTAATTCTTCCAGGGTTTTCAATTTTGTTATGCTTATGAAAAACCACACTTTATAAATAAAATAGGGAATCTTTAAACCACTATATCAGAATAACAATTTATCACCAAAAAATAAAGACCAGATTTTCAGATTCTCTATATTTCAAAGTACCTGTGGCTTGATTCTCAGGGTGGTATCTCATTTATTTGTTGTGATAATCAAATGTAGATTTGATTTTCCAAGTGTTGCTATGGGTGAGCCGGATCCCTGTGATGAGCCACATCCCCGTAAAGTGCGTTAATGAGGATGCTCGCAGGTGCGGTTCCTGTCTCCGCCGCCCCGTTGATGAGGGCAAGGAGTTGGTTATTGATAGGCGTACCGGACTCAAAGCCTACATCGCATCCGAGGGCCGTGGTATGGATACTTCTGCCCAACTTGTTCGGAGAAAGTTTGAAGAAGCGATTGAGAAGGGGAGAGCGTATGGCAGAGATGGCAGAGAGGCGGATCTGTGGCAGCATTGAGGTTTCTCGGAACGGGACTCCACTGCCTGGAAGGTGTGTGATGTGTTTTGAACCTCACCTGATTCCATGCTAACCTGAGAAATTTATACACTATGCGGCTCATTCCAATTACAGCAGGTTGGCTTTCAGAGAATTGGGGCCTGTGGTTTATCCCCATGTCGAACGAACTGAGATTGGGATTAATGGAAGGACAGCTAATGTATTTCCTGATTCTTTTTTTAGTTGGAATGACGGATGTCTTTCAGTGTTTTAGGTGAAGTATCAGACAAGATGGTGCAATCTGAGGTCCAGGATCTTGACAGTAAACTCGGTAATGGGTCCGATCTCAACAAATCCAACGAAGCCACTTCTACTCTGACGGGTATACTTGACAATATCCCATGAGCTCTCCTCGGTACCGGCGGAGATTTTAGTTCAGAGGGTGATCGACTATAAGACACTAATGGTAAAAAAATGGAACAAGCCTCAATTCAACCCAAGATGGATATCGCTGGATATAATACGGTAGAGATAAGATGCCAAACGGAACAAACTATGAAGGATATGTTCCCCATTTTATAGTTCCATGATAAGGTCATGAAGGCTTTCCAAGCTGGGATCGATAAGGTTCCAGGAGCTAGCCCATTGATGGAAAATCTTACCGCCGCCATGCAAATTTATGCCTTCAGCATCCTAGCGCCCAAGGTCAAGCTTATTCTTGAAAGAACCAAGGCTGAGCTGGCTGCGGGCTCTGGCGGTGTTCTGGCGGCTTCCGAGCTGGCCCCGTTTAAAGTGTTTCAGCACAAAAACTGCTCAGATCCAACTCTCTCTCTTATTTCAAAACATCATTTCACAAGTATTCACCATCTGGACGAAGAGTGGCTTTGGCAGCGGTTTCATTTGCCGTTCCTTTGATTGTTAGCGACTGGGACGATAGCAACAGGGACCCCCGCCAGATTATCCACGAGATACATCAAGTTTTCCATCACCCAGCCCTCTGAGATGAGAACAAGGCGGGCCAGCGTGCTATGTTCTAGACCGTGAGGCAATGGTGGGAAGAGAAGGACGGAAGTCAAAATCGTCATCTGGAGGAAGCTCTCAGCAGAGAAGGTGTCAGAAATGGGAAGAATCATGAAGGCGAGGACCCCAATCCTAAGCCTGGCGGATGTGGCCACAGTCATAAGGGTATTCCGGGAGGAGGTAGTGTGGGTTCTCATTCTAGTTGAAATCAAGAGCTCCGTTCTGGCGGGGATGAAAGCTCCTCATATTATGGTGCCTATAAGGAATCGTCCCGCATCCTCCGTGGCCGCAATCGCGAAGAAGCTTCCTTATATGGCAACACTGGCGGAGGTTATGGCTCTGGTCATGACAGCAGTGAGTCTTCTTCGTACAATCGGAGCAGCAGACGTGATTCAGATAACCGCCAACAATCTTTGTATAGTTCGGGAAGCAAGCGGTAGGAGACCCTATTGTATGGCGGTAGTGGAACCAGTCACTCCTCTCGTAATCAAAAGGAGGGTCCCGGTTCCTATGGCTCCTCTAGGCGTAGCAATGATAGATACGGCACCGTCACCGGAAACTATGGATCCAATACGCAAGACTCAACGGCTCCTCCTCTAGATGTTGTAATAATGACGGAAGTACACCTGATCCTTATGGGCGCGTTGGGGTGTCTTACGGCAGGGATAGTTGCGCTGGGCGTAGCAAATACGATAATAAACCATCATCTTATCCTTGCGGCGCGGGAGAAAATACTTCTTCCTATGGTAGTGAGAAACAAACGCTTTCCTACAGGATCCCAGGATGTGATGGAGGAGGTGACCTCTTCCTCCTATAGAAGAGCCGGTCGCACTAAAGAAGGCAGTTCTTACAGAGCATCCGGCCGTGACCAGGGTACCTTTTCATACGAAAGTCCTGGCCGGGGCAAGCAAATTTCATCGTAGGGAAAGTCTAGCCAAGATAAAGATAATAGTGGTTCTTATGGAGGCAACACAGGCTCATACGATAACGATAATAATACATCTTCTTACGGAACATCAGGGCGCGGCAAGGGTACCACCACCCCCACTCACGGGCGCTCAGGCCGTGGCGATGATAACGAAGAGTCTTCCTACGAATCCCCTAGCCGGTCGCACGGCAGCGGCGATAAGGACAGATCCAGATATGCGTCTTCTTACACGACTGGCGGCGATGAGGGGCAGAGCTATGGTCGCAAGGGTGGAAACAGCAGAGCGAATGAGGAAGAATCCGGCGGATATGGATACTAACCTGAACGTTTGGCGCTCTTCTCTTCGAGCAGTGAGCACATGTGACCGTGGTGGTGTATTAGGTTAATTCGTGGTGTGTATTAAGAAATTCAACGTTGAGACTTAATGGAATTTGAAGTATACGATTTTCTGAGTGGGGTTGGCGCTGTGGTCACCTGATGTGCTTGTGGTACAGTGCCGTCATAGATTATGATACCCTTCTACATTCGCGCTTTGGCCCTGCTCACTGGATATCACCTTCCACACTCGCCACTCCTTAAAGTAATGACTATTCATATCCCAACTGATAGACAACAGGTTATCGAGGTTGTGACCGCCCGCCGCGCCCGCTCTAACCGCGAATATCATACCCTATAGGATGCGGTAGGCCCCTCTCGACTCCTCTTTCAACAAGTTCATACCTAGTTTACCTCGGATTTTTCAGCCCCCTACGGAGAGGGGTCTTTTTAGGAGGGGGTTGAGGAATATAATATATTCCTCAAATGAGTCGGGGGTCAGAGTAGAGCTATCCCATGGGCTGGTGAGACCTGCATTTTCCAGACCTTCCTGTTTTGTGCATGCCAAGTATGTAGATCTTAACCATACATGGAATAAATACATTGAGGAATGGGTTATGATACCGACAGTGAGAAAAGAAGAGAAAGTACTAGACTAAATTGCCAATTCATTTATAGAAGGTGAAATTCATGAAAACATCCACGCTTTTCGAACAAAGGTAAATTTCATCCTGAACACCAAATACCAGTCTTGCTAACTTCCTTATCATATGCCATCCGGGGTTCTAATGCAGGACTAGCCTGACCTTCAGAGGGGAAACTAGGTCTGGGCAGAAGGGACGATGCTGGTCTGTGGCCAGTAGGGGACTCGGAGTAAACGTGGTGGTAGAGGGAACGGGATAGTGATGTGGTGGTGAGATTATTCTGCTTAGTTGAGGGAGTAATTGTAGAGGAGGAATACTTGGGAAATAGGGTAGAGGGGCCGGGAGATAAGGACTTGAAGGTAGAGCAAGAGAGTGAGGGTGAAATAGAAGAGGAAGGATTTTGATCAGTGGCAAAGGGGGTTGGAATAGAGGGGGAGGAAGTGGAGTATAGAGTAAAAGAGTGGGATGTCTTATTAGAAGGAAAAGGAGTGTTGTGAGATGGATTGGTCTTGGAGGGGTAATGGTTATTAGTACGCTTATATCGACAGTACCAACATTGGGTATGCTCAGATTGGATGATGCTGGTGTGGGGTGAGAGGAATGGATTTCGGAGATGAAAGGGTGGTAGCTGGGTATTGCTAGTTACATAGCTCCGGAAGTGAGGAAGCCGAGGCTGAGCAAAGGGATGAAACTCCTAATTAGCTTCATTAAGAAGGTATTCAACAATAGCTCGCCAAAAGGTAACCTGATCATGAGACCGTTCCGGATGTATATTTTTATAAAGAAAATAGGAGTTGACCATCGTGATATCCAAAAGCCAAAACCAGAGTGATAGCCAATTCCTCCAACACTTCCGGTGGGTGGTGTAACTTGCCCACAGTTGATCTGCAATGTCAACTCCTCCCATATTATGATTGTAATCTATAATAATTTCCGGAATTGGCAGAAGCTTCCTATGCTCATCTTTGGTAAAAGCGTGCCTTGCTGCTTTGTCATTTGTGCTTGTAGTTGCAGGTTTGCGCCTATTGCTTAGTACCATACTTCTTAAATCATGAATTGTCGTAAGAAGTAGTACAGTACTATTGTCTTGCCAAAGTACTGCGCATACATCATCAACCACCACTACACTTAGGTGGTTCCACTCTAAACTGCCTTTGCAACTCCTTTTGCTACATCTAGCTCTTCTGGAAAGTCGGGTCTTCCAGGCCGTGTAGTACCAGCTGCTCCAATACCATAAAAGCGAAGATATCGCCAAAGGGGAACTGTGGTACACAAATTATCAAAGAAGATATTGAAGGGATGATGTTGAAAAGGTAATTGGAATACAAGAGTGCAGACAGCATGGTAGGTAGGTGAAAATCGCATATCTTGTGGGAGTGTAGGATTTTTCTGCTGGGCAGCCTTTCTGGATGGGCGAAATATCACAGCAGCCATTTCCGGTATGATATCAGCAAACCTTTTAGTCTCTAATGTCATAGGACTAACCTCATTCCCCACTGCCCCAGAGTACAAGAGAAATGACCAAGTATATTCATAGTCACAAAGAGCCCATATCTTGTATCCATAGTCTATTGGCTTATTTGGCTGCTTTTGAATATGGATACTTCGCCCTTCAAAGGATACGATCATCTCATCATAGGAAAGATTTGTTGATGGAAAGTAAAATTCCCGAAACCTTTCCCTTAAAGTTGATGCTAGCGGATCTAATTTCTCAAACCAATTGTTCTTGTCATATGTCTTCTCGGGAGGTGAGAGGTGAAAAAAACGCTTGATTTGTTGGTACTGTACAAGAGACATAAGGGAAAATGGTGGATGGCGGATTTCGGATTCCCAGTACTGATGAAGGGCAGGATATCTGAAAATTCTGATATATATTTGCAAAGCAATAAATATCTTCAACTCAGGTATGGAGGTTGGCTTCCAGCATCGCACAAAGCTATATCCGGGCTCTTTCAGCAGTATTTCACGCTTGGCTTCCACATACCCATTAGTGTTGACGGCGATAGCTTCCAAAGTTTCGTCATCGAAAAAGATTTGCAAAATATGGCCCCGTCCGAGTTCTGACTGGTCCTCTTTTTCCGATTTGGCTGGTAAACATGCCTTTCCCTTGTAGGTTGGAAATGGACTTTAAAGAAAATCAAATACCAGTTGCACCGGAAGTTTGTCTATCTTCTCCTTCTCCTTTCCGTTCCCTTTTCCTGCTTCCCCCAGCCTTCGTTCTCCCTTCTTTGGCTCCATCTTTCCTGCCTCCTTATCGCCATTCTTCTCCTTCACCTTCACTCCATCCTTATCCACCCGTCTTCCCTCACTCGCCACTCTCTCCGTAACCTCCCCCAGTATGCTGTTCTCTCCCCCCCCCCATTGCCTCCCAGATACCCTCTCCCTCCCCAATTGCGTGTCTTGTTCGAAGCCCCTCACTCCTTTTTCCCTAATCTCACTCTTATATCTGACTCTGTTAGCCTCTAAGTTATATTCTCCATTTATACTACTAGTACTTGTACTTACTGGTCCCAAATTCAAATCAAACTGAGCAAGACTAGCACCTGGGATTAGGTGGCCGCCTGCTACTTTTGGTGGTCTTCCTCTTGCCCGTTTCGCATTTCTGAAGGGGAGAGTGGTCAAGCTTTCGCTAGCATTTGCGATAGAACCTCTGGTAACACACTCTAGAGGCTTTCGTTTGGCGCGCCTCTTTATTACTCCTATTCCCAAAGAGCTGGAATGGTACTGATATCTTTCTTTTGAATATGTAGCAGTCAGTATCTAAAGTCAGGAACATAGGACTTTGTATACGATAATTACTCTCCTAGTGCAAGTAGTCTTTCTTGAGTCATAGTTGATGAATACTAAACAATAGTTTGCTCACGGTGGGCATCATAACCTATCACTCGATGTATTTATTCCAAGTTGGGTTAAGATCTACATACTTGGCATGCACAAAACAGGAAGGTCCGGAAAATGCAAGTCTCACCAGCCCATGGGATAGATCGACGCGAATCTGCAAGGAACCCTAATCTGTCTTGTGTCTTGGGTGACAAAAGCTTAAGGCAACGACCGACCAATCCGCATGGTTTAGGGTTGGGGGGTGCTTCTAGTGGGGTGAGGGAAAATCGAGGCTTGGCATTGGCGGCTCTATGCCAACCTCCCACAGATAGCGACCTCTAAAGCTGGCGAACCATGCCATGCTCGTGCGGTCAAAATAGGGTCGTCGAATCTCAATATCGAAAATGTTCCTTCAATAAGGACACCGTTAGCCGTCTCCAAGAACCTGTTCCGGTCGGCAAGGAGGATTCAGTGCCCGATCGATCCGCTCTACCCTTGGAGAGCACCTCCGGGCTCATCCTCGAGCTCCTCGGTGCGACTCACTCGACAATGGCAGAGCCTACTCGAGCGACCCGAATCCTCAGCACATCAGGCCCTTCCGACACGTCCCTCCCGCGACCTCCAAGGCCGCCCTTCCCCGAACATTCTTCTCTGTGCTGGGGAATCCGCGCAAAAATGGGACCTCTCAGATTGGGCGAGATTGCTTGTGTTGAAGCAGCTGGACGACTACAATAGTCAGCTATCCTCCCAAAACCTCCCGGCAGAACGTAAGGTGTATATGCGCGCTGTTTATTTGGATAGACCTTCCCTTCCCTGTGGCCTACGTTGTATGCATTTCTTTAGAACCGCTGAGATCCTGGCTAGCTTGGCATGGGTGGGGCGTTGCGGTACCAACAAGATTGTTACTAATGCACCTAGCTGCTTGGGATGAGGACAAAGGAGCTCTAAAAATACGACTCGAGCGGGCTAGAAAAATTAGGCCTAACACTATCCTACCATTTTCGGCTGGTAAGCGTTGCCTCCCAGGAGTGTAAGAGCTACCACTAATACTGTATGATACAGCCCCCAGCATTAGCTACCGCCAGCACGCCCCAAGGCCGATGAGGAATCACCCTCTTTAACACATTCCGACATGGGCGGCTTACGTGGTATTTCTCCCTATCCGCTCTCAAACCCGTCCTCACCAACCCCCCCGAGCATAACCAAACCCCTTGACAAAAGCATTCCTTTTCGAAAAGTCTTTACTACCCTACAGCGAAAGAAAAATCAAAAAATCAAAAAATCCCCCGCCCCGCCCCATCCACCGTTCAAAAAAAAAAACTCAAAAAAAAACTTTTATATCTGCCTTTAATTTACCATATCCACCCGCAACAACGCCAATCTCCATGACTTCGCTGCAGTGCCCACCACGCCATCCATGTTCATGCAAATCTTGTGTCCGTGGCCGTCCACAGTGATTTGGTTCTTCCCCGTTTATCGTCATGCTTGCCTTCCGCGGTCGCCGAGTTCAGCTATCCTATCATCGCCATGAGGGGTAGCTCCCGCCGCAGATTCTACACGGGTATGAAGACTTCCGAATTGTCTTTTTGAGCTTCTTGCCCTCCTCTCCCATCCCGCGCATTATAGATTCTTATTCTATTCCTTATCACGCGGATGTCTTGGGGGGTGGATTTCCGCTTGCCTTTTATGATGGTATTTATGATGCCATCGATTGTTAGTTCTAGCTGAAGCTCGCCAATTGTTTCTTGATCGAGGCGCATGCTGATGTAGTTGTCGTCTCAGGAGGAACTGTCTTTGCTGAATGCGACTATCATATGAGGTTTAGCTAGTAGGGGGTGGTGGTGGGGAGGGGGGCGAGTAATCTTGTATGAATGCAGAGAGGGAGTGAAACCGACAGCTTCCAAATAATTCTTTTCAATCCTACCCTTGACAATTTTCGCAGCTTGCTCATAGCCCTGTGTTACCGGCGTGCAGGTGATGATAGGCGTGTTGATAACCTTTGAAGCGTCGATTATTTTCCGGATAAGGGGATCTCCAAGAGTAACTTTCATGGAGGCAATACTAGAGAAATGGTAATTTTTCAGAGCCATCTGGGTTCCCCGCTCAGCAATCGACTAGGTGCTGGCGGCATCCACCGTGGACAAGAGCTCTGTCTTCGCCTGAAGGTATCTCAATAGACAGTGCCGGAGGAATTCGCGAAGATTTTTTTCTGGGATATTCATTATGCTGGTTATCGCGGTTACTCGGTACGGTTTGGTGTGCTAGTGAAGGGCTTACTGGAGTGAAAGGAGGAGAGGGGTATACCTGAGAAGTAGGAGTCGTCTACGTTTATGTAATCTACGTGCAGGGGTTCTTTGTTTGATGGTAGGTTGTATCGTAGCCGCAATGTGCCAAGTTCGTATGCCCCCCCGACCATGTAGTACCGGACGGGGTTATTGAATACCTTCCTGATCCCCTGAAAATCGAGGGTTCTGTCCGTTAGATGTTTTTTTTTTACTGAGTTTCTTTTCCGAGTGGATCAATTCTGGATAGCTTTTGCTGATGTGGATTTAAAAACCTCATCACAGAATTATACTATGCCTTATGCGAGGAGAACATTGTTGGGGTTGCTAAAGGTAACGTTCTTTGAACCAAGGCGGCGAGATAAGGCAGCAAATGTATTGAGGAGAACAGCGGACTTACCTCAGAGTGGTAGAATGTTGTGTTGAAGATCGCGCTCTGTGCATTTCCCTCCAGAGTGACAGGATCCAAATTGTCACCCCAGTATGGACTAGACCTTCAGGTGTACATAGAGCCTGGAAGAGAGATTCTGTCATGGTTAGCCCGGAGTACGAGTACACAACGAATAACACAAATTCCACTATTTCCACTCGGACATTCTTTCGTCACATGATACCATTTTTCCAACAGGATGCCGCAAACCACCCCCACGAGTTGTGTCTGTATCTCGCAGCATGAAATCTCGGAGAGATTTTTTGATGTGTTCAAGGGACGTGTTTATCCCAGCTATAACAATCCAGGCAAATAAGCGGTACCGCTCGGCCCCCCCCCCCCCTGCCTTTTTACTCGTATTCACCTCGATTTTCAACAGAGAGGGCTCGAACAGGGAAAATTGTATAGCGCACGGCACCTGGCGCCCTTGGGCGAATCCGTACGAAAGAACAAAACTACTTTATATGTTTCAGTGGAAAGTGTCAGGGGGCTGGTTGTGTACCGGCCTGTTCCTATTGGCTCCCCGCTACTGCGAATAACTAGAAGACTGGACGGGAGTCTTGGATATGGCCCAATATACTTGTCAAATTCAGAAGTATTGGGAAATCTGGTCGGTTGCCTTGGCGCCAAGTGTCCAGGAGGTGTGCCTCAAAGGATTTATCCACTCACGTCCACATACCTTTCTTGTCATACTGCGATCAACTTAGGCTATATTTGCTATGATGAAGAGAGGAAAGGAAATAACTCCCCGCAGGCGCGCTGTGATTATTGCTTTCCGCAGCCTTGATAAACCAATTACATTCGAAAAAATAAAAGAAGTTACCGGCATTCCGGTCTCGACGGCGAATAACATCTGGCGACATGCAAAAAAAAATGCGAGTGAAGCCCGTAAAGCAGGTGGGGTGCCTGGCCCGCTTGATGCTCCACTTGCATTAGCAGAATTAATTACTAGCTCTGCCTTGGATCCAAAAGCACGATCTGGAAGGCCCGGGCTGCTTAGCAAGGAGGATAAGGATCGATTAGTACTATTTGTCAAAAGAGATTTTGATACCCGGAGAATGAAGATAATTGATATCCGCCGTGAGGCTTGGTTTTTGCATGTCGGTCAAACAACACTTCTCCGCGCCTTGAAGGAACGGGGAATTGGTGCTTATCAAGAAGAATTCAAGCCCATTCTTACACCTGAGAATAAGGAAAAGCGATTGGTATGTGTGCTCTTACTCTATATTCAAGTGCTATAAAATTTCAAGAATAATGAACACTCCCAGCCCGGCAGTGCAGTGAATTCAGACCCTCTGATTGAAGGAGAGCTTGCGAACAGGGTCAGATAGCCCAAGCAAATGTCTTTCAGCTGCCCCTTGAGCTATTCAAGGGACGAAAATACTGCTCAACCTGCTTGGGTCTGTTCGTTATACCTGAGATTTTATGGTATATTTTTAATACTAGTACTAATAGATATGTTAGAAATACTGTGTGGAACGCGAGCTTTGGCTTCCAAGCAAGGAGTGGGGGAACATTGGGTTTACCGATGAGATGTCTATAGAGATTGGGCCGGCTTTGGGGTAAACACAGTTTGGAGGGAGAAAGGAGAGCGCTGGGAGGATGATTGTGTGGGAACAAAAAAGAAGCATGGCATATCCATTATGTGCTGGGGGGGTATTGGGTGGTCCTGGAAAGGGCCTTTCCATGTTTGGTTAAAAGAATCAAAAGAGGAGAAAGAGAAGGCTGTGAATGATACACGGGAGTGGAATGAGAAAGCAGCAAAGGAAGAGGAGGAGCTTAATGGGGCCTGGAGGGGTACAGAGGAGTGGCGAAGGCTGAGGGAGGTGGAACTAGAAGCACTACGGGCAGCAAAAAGGCTTCGAAGGGCAGCAAAAGACCGGGGGGAAACAATTAAGTTGAAGATCGTTCAATCATGGCGAGCAAAAAAGTATAAAATAGCACGAGCTATTCGGAAGGATGTTAAGGGAATTGACTCCTGGAGATATGTTACGGCCTTATGTCGTCCTCTACTTTGGCCCACCTGTCAGGCCCGCACAACTCTTAACCCCCAATTTCAGCTCATGGAGGATAATGCTCCTTCTCACAATTCTGATTTCACGAATCAGGAGCGGATACGAGAAGGCATATCAAAGGTGGATTGGCCACCAAACTCACCTGATTTTAACCCCATCGAACATATATGGAGGATAATGAAGTGGCGGATACTGCGACGCAGAGGGGCAGAGAGAATTTGCCTACCAGGAGCAATGGAGCTCATTCTTAAAGAAGAATGGGAAAAGATTACGATTGAAGAAATCAATCATGAAATTGTTAAATTACCAGATATCATGCTACGGTGTATTACCATCAATGGGGGGAACAAATTTCAGGCCTAAATTATATGTATATTTAATTGTTTCCTTCTCTTCATCTGCTTTTCTCTCCGCCTATCACCCTTCCATTTACTTCCCCGGCTGTAATATCTTGGCGCCAAGATTTCCCAATACTTCTGAATTTGACAAGTAGCACTATGTCATTATACATCCCTGTCCATTCTCCTTGATAGAATCAAATAGCGGTAGTATGACCATGTTTTCCCTCCTCGGAGGAAGGCCTTCTTTTGTGGGTACCGGAAATCTTGTCAACAGACGGTACTGGTGAAGGTCACCAGCAAGCGAAATGAAATGAAAGTAAAACTCATAATTAAAGAGAAGAAACAAATACTGGTGGCTTCAATAAGCCCCAGTGCTCTGCTCACGAAAAGAAGATGACTGACGAACGAAAACAAACAGTTCCCTGTGACAAAGGAAAATCAACGGACAGCTTCCATCCTCCAGCAAAGCTTTCCACATACCCTGTGACTGTGTTTCCATGCCACCACGAAACAAGCTATCCGGCGTACGAGAATCATGGAAAATTACAAGCGAGCTATAGAAGGGCGTGACAACAATCAGATGACATTTAACTACCACTTATTGTATTATCGGTAATGGGGTGGTTAGGTATATTCTTTGCGGGATCTCAAATTTCAAGTCGCCGCCCGATAGACATTATGTCGGTGTAGGCCAAGAAGCGAGAAATTTCAACCTAGAATTAGGTCCCTTCGAGTGAGAACAAAATAACTCTAGTGCCAATGGCAGCCAACTTAGACATGTTCGCTTGGGTTAGGATCGGGCGATTGGGATTGGTAATTTTCTTCAAGAACAATTTTGACTTTAGACCTACTCGGGCGCAAATTAAAGATCTGGAAAAAGAGACAAACAAAATGTATAGTGGCAACACAGATGTTTCAAGTCACTGTTTCCGGGTCTTTAATTTGCGCCCGAGTATTGCATCTGTGGCATCCTCAGCGAGATTTGCGATAATAAGCTGATGCTGATGAGGCTGATCGGTGGTTGCGAACCAATCTCGCCGAGTGCAACTGGTCTAATATTAGTAAGCACTACTTTGAAGTTAACCGGGAGGGTAACATAACTTATTCCCCATCATCGCATCATGTCCTGTATGGTACGAATATTATGATATTAAACGTCTCTGACCATTTTTCGCACTCACCCTCCGCCCATGGAAGAAAAAATATCTATCTATCACCCGCCAACGCCGACCGCTAGTATTCCCCTCTAGTCTGGTCTTCGCTCCCGACCTAGCAGTGTCCGCAGCCAACATCCCGCCTGAATGCGCCGCATTGACAACAACCCTCTCCCGCCACACCCACTTTAGCCCAATCACTACATTCATGCTACGGACCTCCCTAGCTTTAACCTGTTGGCTCCTCTCCCCAACTCGACATCTCCCAAGGCCTGCTAACCTCAGGGCAGCTTTCCCATGACCCAAAAAATGTTGTCTGGAGCCCCGCAGGCTATTTAAACGCGCACGATTCCAAACAGCAGACTGCTACGGTACCCGGTAATCTTCAGTATCGAGCGGGTGTTCCTACAAGGAATAACGAGCGGAGTACTATAACGTGAAGAACTACATCTTCATCAAATCGACGCTGGCAACGGATTGAAAGAAGGAACTGCTGTTTGTGGAGGGTGAGTGGCACCAGGCGCAGGGGAGATTCTTGCTCCCTGCCCCTTCGTATGCTCATACTAGGGGATTGGTGCCTGGGGTTTGGTCTAAGGGAGTAGAAATGGCCTGGAAAGTGGTGCGCGCCTCCCGGGACGGCGCTGGTAGTGGCAGGGAGAGGGGGAGGGGTGGTGGAGGTGGGAAAGTGGTTCTCATTGGGGACGCGGGATACAGTCGGCTCTTCCGGCTTCGGCTGTGAATTCCGCACACTAGGGAATGCTTCCATAAGCAGTAGCAGCAATGTCGAAGAAAAGTAGTAAACGACGACGGGAAAACGAAACGAAGCGCCAAGATTAAGCAACAATAGCCTTCGATCGCCAACGCACAACTCAGAATTAGAGAACATCTCTTCATTCAACTGCTCGCCCAACTAACTAGCTGATAGTAAAGGTAGGAGGATATATAACCCTGTGAAGTCCTTGCATTTTTCCAGAGATCGCGACCCATGTCCATTCCCCCCCCACTCATGTCCCCCGGGCCCTTCCTCCTCCGCAGACTTCCGTACTAATAAAGCAAACATCAAAGAACTCCCGCTTTTCATTACCTCTTCGCATCTGACTCTTTCATGCCGTATTGCTTCCTCCGCTGCCTCGATCCTAAGCGTATATCTGAAACATTAGCAAATACGATAGCGAACCATTATCTTATCCTCGCGGCTCGGGGAAAATACTTCTTCCTATGGTAGTGAGGAACAAACACTTTCCTACGGGAGCGCCAGCCGTGATGAGGGGGTGACCTCTTCCTCCTACGGGAGAGCTGGTCGCACTGAGGAAGGCAGTTCTTACAGAGCATCCGGCCGTGACCAGGGTACCTTTTCATACGCAAGATACGGCCACGGCGAGGAAACTTCATCCTACGGAATGTATAGCCATGGCAAAGATAATAGCTGTTCTTATCGAGGCAACACAAGCTCATTACGTTACGATAACGATAATAGTACATCTTCCTAGGGGAGATCGGGGCGTAGAGATGGTACCACTGCCTCCACTTATGGGCGCTCAGGTCGTGGCGATGATAACGAAGAGTCTTCCTACGAATCTTCTGGTCAGTCGTACGGCAGCCGTGATAATGACACTTGCGAATATGGGTCTCGTCATGGGACCGGCGGCGATGAGGGGCAGAGCCATGGTTGCAGGGGTGGAAACAGAAGAGGGAATGAGGAAAAATCCGGCGGACATGGATACTAACGTTTGGCGTTCTTCTCTTCCAGCAGTGAGCTCATGTGACTGAGGCGGTGCATTTGGTTAATTCGTGGTGTGTATTCAGAAATTCAACTTTGAAAATATTGGAATTTGAAGTGCAGTATTTTCAGAGTGGGTTTGGCGCTGTGGTCACTGGATGTGCTTGTAGTAAACAGTGCCGTCGCAGATTACGATACCCATCCACATTCGTGCTTTGGCCTCTGCTTACTGGATCTCACCTGCCACACTCGCTACTCTTTAACGTAATGACTTTTTAACTTAAGGGGGGGGAATCTTTCTTGTAGTCTCCTGTAACTTAGAGAGATGCACTCTGTAGCATAGCCGGTGAGCCATTCACCCCCAACACTAACTACTCAGGCTATCCATTTCCCAACTGATAGACAACAGGTTATCGAGGTTGCGACCCTAGAGGATGTGGTAGGCCCCTCTCGACTCCCCTTCCAACAAGTCCATACCACTTTTACCCAGATAATATCCGAGGCGGAGGGGAAACAGAAACCATTCCGAAGCCGGTGACGGCAATGCCGCGAATGAAGCTGAAAAGGGCTAGAACCCACAATTGACCTCCCCGGGCCTTTTCTTCGACACCCGCGTGCTCAGCCAAGTCTCCATAGGGCTTATGCTGAGTGCTATCTTAAGCTGCCGCCAAGTATACCCCCGCCCGTGGCAGTTGGAATCTATCAGACCACCCCCTCATTCTAGCAATCCCACTAGAAATCCGTTGAAAGCCGGCATTTCCCCGAAAGCCCGGATACTTCTTCACTGTGCTCCCCGAATAGACGTATGATATCATAGCTGCATAGTGTGGGAGGACTGACTGGGGGAGTGGTAGCCTGCCCTCTGTACACTCATTCTACCAATGCAATGAAAGAGGCGGTGATCCGATCGCGCTGGAGGATGGGAGGGGAATAAAATAATTGGTGAGGGGTGGAAGGGTGGATGCAATACTATTGAGGTTTAATGGAAGCGGGAGAGGCGGTTAGAGTGGCTCGATGGCGTCCAAGACCCTGTATTGTGAACAATAGCAATAAAAGAGCCGTAATTCTTTTTCTTCTTCACCGGATCGGATTATGATAAAAAAAAATGGGGAAATGGGGTGTTTGCTGCCCTGGGGTTTGGAATAGTTGTGGGAGATGAAAGCGTTTGGTGGTGGAGGTTGTATCTGGGGTTGGAACTTGAAAACTCGTGCCTAGGTCATGAACCCGGTTTTTTTTTTCTTTTTCGTTGAGATGGAGGTCTGGAGAGATCCCACTACGGTAACAGCAAAAAATGTGTTCTTTTTACTCAGATTTTTCAGCCCCCTACGGGGAGGGCATTTTCTAGTAGGGGGTTGAGGGACATAATATATCACTGGGATGAGTTGGGGGTATGAGCAGAGCCGCTAAAGATCGACGCGCGACTCTGCAGGGAACCCCAATCTGTCTTAGGCGACAAAAGCTTAGCGCAACGACCAACCTGCATGGTTTAAGGTTGGGTGCGTCTGGTGGAACGCTAAGCCGGCTAATGGAACACGGGGGAAAACTGAGGCTTGGCATTGGCGGCTCTGTGTGAATCTCCCACGTAGCGACCTCTGAGCCTGGCGAACCATGCCCTGCCCTTGCGGTCGAAATAGGGTCGTCGAATCTCAATATCGAAAATATTCCTTCAATAAGGACACCGTTAGCCGTCTCCGAGAACATTTTCCGGTCGGTGGGGAGGATTCACTGCCCGATCGATCCGCTCTACCCTTGGAGAGCACCTCCGGGCTCATTCCTGAGCTCCACGGTGCGACTCACTCGACAACGGCAGCAGAGCCTACTTGAGCGACCCGAATCCTTAGCACATCAGGTCCTTCCGACATGTCCCTCCCACGACCTCCAAGGCCATCCTTCCCCGAACATTCTTCTCTGTGCTGGGGAATCCGCGCAAAATTGGGACCTCTTAGTGTGGGCGAGATTGCTTGCGTTGAAGTAGCTGGACGACTACAATAGTCAGCTATCCTCCCAGAACCTCCCGGCAGAACGTAAGGTGTATATGCGCGCTGTTTATTTAGATAGACCTTCCATTCCCTGTGGCCTACGTTGTATGCGTTTCTTTAGAACCGCTGAGATCGTGGCTAGCTTGACATGGGTGGGGGGTTGCGGTTCCAACAAGATTGTTACTAATGCGCCGAGCTGCTTGGAATGAGGACAAAGGAGCTCTAAAAATACGACTCGATCTGCCTATTTACCGTGAACTTTGCGGTTGACACGCAGCAAGGAGTCGCGGCTCACTATGAGCGGGTCGGCAGAGGCCATACAGGCAGTCGGGGAAAAAGCCTATATGGCCTATACCAGTGGGCGGGCCCGGCCCGGCCAGACTCAGTCTTAACCCAGATATCCCAGACGGCAATGGCCTAACACTGCTTTGGTGGGCTTCCCTTATCCTGAAGAGAGCCGTGAATCTACTGCAAGCCCGCCAATCTGCGGACCCCAATGAGGTTTGACCCCAACAGGGCAAAATCTTGGCTATCGCTCCTAAAAATGCAAATGTACTGCTTCTTATTCATTTCCATA
>Ga0307509_10001369_pt1 | contig 41281 bp, 31 predicted proteins | sample 10_EM_MG_FD_202245 | JGI IMG/M metagenome (GOLD analysis project Ga0307509, IMG submission 202245) | Populus trichocarpa ectomycorrhiza microbial communities from riparian zone in the Pacific Northwest, United States - 10_EM | ecosystem: Host-associated > Plants > Roots > Unclassified | place...
CTCTCCGGGGGTAGCAGTCGAGCCACTGCACGTGCTTTGAATTCGTTGCCGTATCGAGCCATTGTCCTTCCTCAACGCCCCCAATATTACAGAGCTATTGAGGCGGCAACTATCGTGACACTGGGGGCAGCAACAGATTCATCACCGCCATGTCACCCTTGCTTTAGCCCGAACACTGGAAAGTAATGCCCGGCAAGCCGATGTAGCTGCCCAAGAACCGCGCAAGGACACCACGGACGAGTCCTTGATGTATGAGTTCGCTGCCGTCGGCTTTGTTCCCGAGAGCCAAATGGAGGAATTCAGAGAAGAAATGCGGCAGCTCAACGACGAAACTCTGCTCCTGGTTGATGGTGTCATGGCGAGGCGCTCTCGCAGGCGCAAGCGCGGCGAGCGTTTAGTGCCTATGAGCGAAGTGATCTTCATTAGCGAGAATAGCCCTCTCGCGTCGCCGCCAGCAGCCTCCCGAACCGGGAAGGTCAGACGGTCTAAACACTTGAAGCCGATGGCGCGTCCAGTGTGAGATGGTTTCGTGACGTTCGGCGCCCGAATCGACATCAAAGTAGATCAATTTCAGACGTCCGTGCACAGGCATCACGACAGCGAGCCCCCAACCTGAGCCGGCAAATGCACATCGAAGACTCACGCTCCGATATGATCCTGCGATGAAAGTGTCGCCTCACGTGCCCATGCCCGCGCCTCTTGAACACTTGCTCCAGCGGTCCAATTCCCTCTACGGCGCCATTGAAAAGGTGTTATCGACGGCAACTGTTGCGGACGATCCGCGCGCGAGCCTTGCCGCAACGCTTGCTGATATCGCCCTGGAACACGGTGGCAGCTTGATGCTGCTTATTTCCAAAGGTCACTTGAATTCCGCCTTGCCGTTGCTGGCGGCGTTCAAGGACTGGGTCGAGAAGTTGCTTCCGGGCGTGCCGCCTACGAGCGCGCTTGGCAAAGCGCTATCATATACGATGAACCAGTGGTCGAAGTTGGTGCGGTTCGTCGAACATCCTGAAGTGTGCAGAGACAACAATTATTTGGAGAATCAGATAAGACCCTTTGCTCAAGGGCGCCGGGTGTGGTTGTTCGCGCAGACTCAACAGGGAGCTCGAGCGCGCGCGAATCTGTACTCCTTGGTCAGCTGCGAAGGTGTCAACGGCCTGGATCCCTACGCCTATCTGCGTTATCTCTTCGAGGAGATGCCGAAAGCGCGCACTGCGGAGGCATTCGAAGTGCTGTTGCCGTGGAATGTTAGGCCCGCTCTGCAAGCCCACGGTGCTCCTAAGCCGATAAGTGGATTGCACTACAGTGCACTCGGCCGCCATGTATAGCTATCTGTATGATGCAATGGATGCTTGGTACACAGCACAACGGTACTCGGCCGGGCGTTATGTCCACTGGTATGTTGTGACCACGCTGTCGAGTATGGCGCTTGTTAATCTAGCCTCGGTGGTTGCTCTGAGCGCCCACTGGAAAGCAGCTTGGGCAATAAATCTCGTGGCAGCGATGAAGGATCCGTGGGCTTTTGCACTGGTGGGAGTGGGGCTGCTAGTGGCGCATCTTCTGTTTTCCAGGTGGCGACGGCACGCGAATGCGACACAGTTGAGATCGGACTCCTCTCTGCCTTCACGTTGGATCGCATTGGCCTATATTGTTGCATCGGTCACCGTCTTCATGTACACGAGCAGCTTACTTCCCACCCCTCGCTGACAGCCAAGCAAACGCACCAGTATCGTGTGGACCGCTCACGGTCATCCTCAGTCAATGAGAACGGATTTTACGAAGTGCTTACACAAAAAATGCCGTTTGCCACTGTAACGAATGTGAGGTAGTCCCCGAATTAAAGTAGGTTGACCACGCGAAGAAGAGATGCTCCAGTCGCCCTATTGCAACGGTCGATGCCGATTTGGCAGCCTTAAGTAATTGCTTCTCTAAGGGGTCTCGGACGAGCCGGGCTCTCACCGGATTGTCAGCGATTCTCGCGGAATTCCAATCGACGCAGTTCAAAGCCTGACATATCGCGGAAAAGATCTGTTGGGAGTCACCCAAAGGACGTCCAACGAGCCTCTTAAGTTCATCCTCCAACCGGCTACCGGCGGCCTGAATCTCCGTGTCCCGATCCGTTTTGGTATCGCGATCGACTACATTTTCAGCTTCCGCTCCGAGGTTTAAAAGGCTCCCTTCCAACGTGCTTCTGAGCAGTTGAACGCAGTTCTCATCGACCAAGAAAGCTCCACGCCCCAGTTGCGTGGCTCGTACTTCAGCAGAGCTATATCCCGAATCAACTAACAAAAGCAGGCGCTCGAATTCAGCGCTTTTTAACATTTTTCCTTCGACCAACAGGCACGCATGGACGAGCATTTCGGCCCGGGCTGCCAAACCAAGTGACGACCATGCTTGAAGCATTACTTCTTCCGATCGGTATTCGGGCTCGATCATTAGCAGGTTGAAGAACGGAGCGAGATCGATCTGCCGGCGCATTTGATGCAATAACATATCGACTACGTTTTTCATTTTCGTTCTCGCTGCGGCCCTTAGCAAATACGCCGCCACGTGCGAATTCAAGGATTGATCTTCCATCAGCGTCGTAATGAGTATCTGCAGCCCTTTAGGATCAAGGGATTCCAGTAAATCAAGAGTCAGAGTAAAACAATTTAGATCGTTAGCCCTTAATCGCTCTAATAAGCACTTTTTGATATTCGCCACATCATCTAACTTGGCGTGCAACTTACTCAATAGCGCTTTAGATGCAACAAATGCTGGCTCTCTGGTCTGGATAGCGCGAAAGACCAACTTTGCGATACTTCGAGAAAGATCGATAGACACCGGCGCTAGCTTTACGAATGCCTCTGTTATTTCCACAACATCCCGGTCATCGCGTTCCCCAATTAGCATCTGGTCTGCGATCAAATCGAGTGTGGCTACGTGGAGATCCTCTCGATTGAACTGAGGAGAGCGCTTCAAAACACTCAGCAATTCGGAAAAAGCAGATTGGCGCGTGACCCTGATTGACTGCAATAACTCCATGTATTCTATCGGCGAGGAGAAGTAGGATGACGCCAACACCTCTCTGAACCTACGATGAGGAAAATCGAACGCCCGGTGATGACTTGACATCGGAATTTGAGGTAGCAGGCCACAATAGATTAGCTGTGTTATCAAGTCGTCTGGATGCCGATGACCTTCGTTGTGGCGCTCCTTCTCACCGGAGCGTGTTTGCGTCTCAAGAAACGCTGATAGGTCGTTCCTGAGCGACTGCTCCGTGAAGAAACTTTGATGTGTCAAGTAGGCGTTGGCAGCCAAATACCGCAAAAATTTTCGCTTTGTTTCTACGACTCGATGTAGGCAAGAGATCGCCTCTTCTGCCCTCGGCTTCGGTAATTTTCGCGCCTTATATTCGTCTAGATCGATGAGGAGCAAATTCACGCAGTCTAGAATCAAGGCCTCCAGAGTTGGACCAAGCGCAATTTCGCTTCGGCCAGCTTTCATCACCGCCTGTGCGTAGTTGTAGCACATCATAGTCAGAAAAAGGGGATTGAACGAAACATCAGATACTTCGGTATCGTTTGCGGCATCGATCAATTGCAGAAATAGGTCGCTGTCGAGCAAGTGCTTACCCGAAGGGTAACGCTTGAAAATTCGATCGACTAGGGATTTTCTGTTGGCTCCAATTCCTTTAATTCCCGCTGCTCTAACGCTTGTATTTGAGATGTGTCTGTTGTCATGAGATTCCCACAACGCATGGCTTAGCAGGAAATCCCGCCGGGAACTCACCCATACTCTGGATCGGATCTCAAGCGCGCGATAGAAGCGCCCTGTCGGCCAAGGAAACTCTCTGGATCCGGCAAACAGAAACTGGGATATTTCGTACTGTTGTGGTTGTCGCCCTGAGGTCACAGCTATTTCGTCGTACCCGTCGAGAAACAAGAAAAGGCCTCTGTCAGCTGTCGTATCGCAAAGAAACTCCGAATCTCCGTTGAAAGGGTCCTGTGCCAAAATGTAATCGTATATTCCGCTGACGGATTGGGGTGATACCAACTTTAAAGGTACGAAGATTGGCAACAGCCTGTCCTGCCGTTTTAGAAATTTCGACTGCCGATGACTAATCTGCAAGGCGTTTCGTCGCATGAAAGTCGTTTTTCCGACTCCAGCGGGTCCGACCAGCGCAAGGTATTGACTTGATTTTAAGAACTCTTCGAGGCCGCCTCCTTGGAGCTCCTCTTTTGTATCAAGCGACTTTGTGCTTACTTTACATAGATCGGGGGAAACATAGTCTTCAAGGATGTCTAAATCCAAACCGGCATAGATGAACGGCATCTGGGTCAATGTGTTTTTCAGCTTTCCTTTGTAGAGCCGAATGGCTCGTAACCGTGCTAGAGGGTTCGGCAGCGGGAGTTTCTTAACAGAAGTTTCTATCAGCTCACGTAACATCTTCGCAAGGAGGCCAGAGGCGACTGATAAAAGGAGCTTTCCGAGGAGCTTTAACATTGTCGTTCTTTACTCGGCACAACCGACATTGAAGGTTTTCGACATTAGGAGAAAATTTCCTTTTGTCGCTATCAGCATGCCTAGATCTTAGCGTTTCGCTCTACAAGCCCGCCCACGTATCCAAATGACGATAATTGGAAAAGTATCGATGACACTTTGATGTACAAGTTGCTCTCATTACCGGCTTCTACTGAGAGAGCAGATAATTGCGTTCAAGGTTCAACAGAGAATGCATTTCCACCTGACTATAGCGAGTACTTCGAGGCACCCATTCCTTGGTGATTGTCTGCCCTAAACTCGACCGAATGGACATACCCCATAGGCTTAGGTTACCGCCAGACGCGAATGGCCGCTTCCTCGCGTGATTTCTGATGGGGCGAATTACCGATATTGGCCGGCTGGCGCCGATCAACGAGGGGCAGCGACTTGGCGCTCTCGACCCAAAACGGAAGTTGGATGCCCTTCAAAAGGGACGTTTGGAATCGGGAAAACGGCCACGGCTTGACCTCAATCACTGGCCCCGTGCACACCGCGCGGACGTGCCTTCGCGGGCTGAAAGGCTCGGTATCAATTCGAGTGGATTTTCGGCGCCGGCTGCGGAGGAACTCAGCTCGCTGTGCCCGAGGAGATCCGGCACGCACACCGGACGTCGACTCCCGAATCGAGCAGGCGGGTCGCAAAGGAAACCATACGAGGCGCATCGGCTAACCTTCCCGCAATAGCCAATATTTCGGTGGACTTCCCCCGATTGGCAATAACTCCCGAGACGCCGGGCGGGCGTCGCGCTCGATAATGGCATTCATGTCATCGAGCAGCGGTTTGGCGGCGGCAAAGTACCCGTGACCTAGCCAATCGAGAGGGAGCAATGAGGCCGATATCGTGTCGAGCCCAAATTCGCTATAGACCGGCGGTTCGTAGCCTAGACGCTTGGCATCAACCAGCCATGTCGAGGCGGCGATTGCCAAGTCCTTCCGGCATGTGTAGACAGTCGTCCATTTCTCGGGTACTGACTTGTAATGTTCCGCGAGCTGCCCAAATTTGCCAATATCGACGTCGGGAGCTGCAAGTAGTATGTGCCGAATACGCGGTCCCGGAGCGCTCGTTCTTTTCAGGCTGGAAAGAATTTGGATCGTCCGGAGCAACAAACGGTTGCCCATGCTGTGGGCCAAAATGTCGACGTGACGGATTCCCTCGACGCTCATCAGCAGCTGCATGAATTTCACGAAGTAGTCCTCAGCCAGTTCGATCGCAGTGCCGTCTGCGAGATAGTGGGTCAATCTGCCATGCGATGCCCAACTATAGAACGTCATAAGTCCTGTGATGCCGAGATCGAAGCCAATTTGTGCCGCTCGGATCGCCGCATCCTGAAAAGTGGTGTTGTAGCCGTGGATGTAGACGAGCGCACGGCTCTTCGGATCATCCGCCAAGCTCTCTTTGAGCTCTTGAATGAACCAGTCCTTGTCGACTACGTTGATGGACTCGACATGGACCCGATCATCAGCGCCGACGACAAGCATGCGCCTGAGCAGGGAAGATCCTACCGATCCCGGCCGGTGGGTATAAGGAATCCGCACCACACACGACCCCACGTGTAGCGCTTTATCCGACTGTGAATCGAACCCTTCATTGGGGTGGAGTGCATTTCTGGGGCGCCGATTGGTGCCGAACCAGACTCTGTAGTAAGAGCCGTTAGGGTGACCCCGGGAGTCTCGGGCGACCGGCAGAAAATCGTGCAACACAGGTGGCGCTTGAGAGGGCCGTTCGCCTAACTCTCCAGATGAGGCATCAGCTTCTAGAGACGCGGTAGGTGGCACCCCAGTGCCGAAGCGGATTGGTCTGTCCTGTGTGTCCACGAAGAACGCGCGGATATAGTTGATGGGTGCGTGGTCGGCCAGGTCGCGCACCATGACAGCTCCCCGCTTCCAGGCGTATTCAGTCAGGTATTCCTTCCGTGCGTGCATTCGATCGTTGTCAACGAACTGGGCATCCGGATCTGGAACTACTTTCCCAGCTCGACTGATGTAAGTGCAGGTGGGTAGATGCGTGTAACCCGCAACTGGTGGAGGCAACCGGGTTACTACATCGCAACAGTTTACGATACGTTGAATGTTCGCAGCGGTAACGGTCCCGACGAAAGCGGCGTCGCCCACGCGAGGCGACCCTAAGGCGACGAGCCAATTGGGACTCAATACGGAGGCGGCCAGCGTGGCCATCGCCGCGCCAAGGCTGTGTCCGGTAATAATGAGTGTTTGTGGATCGACGCGGGTATGTTGCATCCACTGGCTAATCTGTGGCAACAGTCCCAGCACCTCTCTTGCAAAACTGACGTGTACCCGGCCGTCTGACTGGGGCCAGGGCACCAATGCCGCTTGGAGATTGTGGGCGATGTCCGAGATGTCGTCGGGCGACGTTCCGCGGAATGCGAGCAATGCGATCTGCGCCGTTTCATGATGACTACCGAAGCCGACGCTGCCGGAGACGCTGTTAATAAACAGGCGGGGCGCTAAAAACCCGGCTTGGCCAAGGGCGCTCGTCAGGCGCTGAAGCTGCTCCGGCGAGTCCTCTGCCCGATAGTACGCCAGTCGTGCTCCTTCGACGGCGAGCTGTAGCGCTGAATAATTTTGTCCGCTTTCGAATACCGTGTCTTGCGTCCCCGGCGTATAAAGCACCGCGCGCATAGGTTCGTATGAGATGGTCATGCGGGCGAACTCCTAGGAGAGGCGATTCCTTCGAGTTCCGATTGTGTAAACAGACGACTGTAGCGTTGGGCTCATTTCTCACACTTCTCCGCTTCTCGACGAGAATTTGGTCCTTCGAAGGCTGTCTTGATCAGGTAGGGCAACAGCTCCTTCCTTTTGTCAAAGTGTTGGCACCTGGTCAGCAAATAGCCTCGGTGTCGAACCGACCCGTCTACGCAGTTTCCAGTCGAAAAAGACCGAAATGCCACGTTCTTGGACCAGGGTCGTGTGAGCTGCGACGACATTTCCATGACATACATCCCTCACAGGTAACCTCACCAGATCGCACGATCTCAACTTTCTGTCCATCACGAGGGTGAAGAGCGCCGGCTCTCGCGTGCGACGTCCGATCCGGACCGGCACCCAGATGTTCACCGATACCCGTCATTCAAACGCGTAGAAGCAGACGCTCGAGACCGCCTGACATAATGCGCGGTGTCGTCTCGTATTGGCTGACCTGCCTTCAATGGCGGGCAATTTTCAGCCTTTGCGGCCGCGGTGTCGCATTTTGGATCGACCCCCCGCCCGCGTATCTGCGTCGGCATCAGGTTGGGTCTGAAGTGGTCGACGCAGTCTGAACTTCTCACGTGGTTCCCCAATGCCTATCGACAATTCAGCGAATTCAGTGATGCTTACCTCAAGCTCGCTTCCATTTGCGGCGTACAAGGCCTCTTCGGATATTCGCAGGTCGGTGAGCACTCCGTGGGGATCGTAGTAGCCGTTTCCACGAAAACGCATTTTAGTGTCTTCAAACCTCGTTCCCCCGAAGGTGGCGCTGCCAACAACAGGGCAATCCACGATAAATTCGATATACAGCATGCCTGGGCGATCAGTCAGATAAGGCTGCAGGCTAACCACCTCTTGGCCCGTCTCGTCGACGCGCCAACGCTGCATGGCGTGGACCATTCGTGCAGTAAGCGAATGATTGATCACGACTGCGGCGCGCGCATGGTCTATCTCAGGCTCGTCTCCTTGGAGCGCGTTCACAAGCGACTCGAGTCCGCGGTGAGCGTTGATGACGAAGCGCCGATCGCTCGCCTCTCTAAGCAGGGTAGGGTGAAGGCCTCCGCCTTCCTCGAGATCGAAGAATCCATTGTCCGCGCTCGCAAAATGCACGATTGAACCCTCGGGCAGCTCCAGGACACACTCCCATATGAGCGAATCCTTGTATGAGTCTTTCCCTGGCTGATGCGATGGAGCGGATTTCACCAGCACTCGTTTAGCTGCTCTGACGAGCAACTCCGGCGTGTGTGTAATCGGTTGGATCCAGCGTGAAATCTCCGCAAAGCGCGTTTCCACAGCTTTTTCCGAGTCGGCTACCGAAGGCAGGGAAGGATTGGCCGACTGGCCCAGAAACTCGCGTGTTTCTCGCAATAGGCCCGCCAAGCGCTCATTCAGACTCTGGACCGCTTGCACAACGTAGCGAATCGTTTCCGAGCGAACGACCTCCGGCACCACGATCTTCGCATCCCGAATCTTGGCAAAGTAAAGCAGACTGGGTCCGAGAGCCGTTCGTAGCAGTCTGGTCCGCTCGGCGAAGAGGTTTGTGTCGATGAGGATGTAACATGAGACCCTTTCTAAGGACACTTCTCACTCCCTTCCTGCACGCAGTCGAGAAACCGAACCGAGCGCTCGCGACCGTACACATCTTCAAGGATTCACCGACATGCCGCGTCAGTATGAGCATGGCTACTCAATCGAAGAGTGTGATACCGACCGGGCTTCTTGTATGCGGCCACGGGCGAAGGTCTCTTTGCACGGAGTGGATTCGCCGCTGTTACCAGGAAGGGGAACACACGGACGACTCGCGTCTCGCGGGCGGCCCGCACCGCCCACGACTCGTGGATGGCGACGTCACCGGCGAGCGAACACGAGAACGTTATTGAACTTCTCTCCTTTCGCATCCGTGCCGGTGGTGGTCATTGTCAGGGTCTTTCCATCTTTGCTGACTTCTCGCAGCGTCGTCAGGGTAGGTTTGCCGTCCTTTGTAAGCACAGATTTCGCACTGTATTTGCCAGTGCGCTTGACCGCGATCGTATCGGCATCTGGATTGCCAGTTACGGGATAGTCCTTACCGTCGTAGTGCGCGGTGAACGTGACATGATTGCTCTTGCCAGCAGCATCCACGGAGTCGAGAGTCTGTTTGACCTGGTCCTTCGAAACTTCGTACTTCCGCGTTTGACTCTTGATCGTCGGGCCAGCGGTGAATTTCGACTTCGCGACGTTCAGGGTCCACGTGCCATCCAGCGGATCCGTGTCCTGAGCCCACGCGAACCGTCCGGGCAGCACAAACGCGAGAACCAAGCCCAGCGCAACCATTGGAAGTATCTGCTTCACGGAAATCTCCTGCGGCAGGGCGCGTTGCGAACATATTGTTATCTGCGGCAGGCAGTATAGGCCTGTCCGCGCGCGCGCCCAAACATTTGAGGGGGGCGACATTTCGGACTGGTGTACTCACCGTTGTGCGCGAGACAGTTAGGAAATCGGCGTACGCCGCCGGAGCTCCAGAGGACTCCTCCGCATTGCACCAGCGCGCCTTGGGCTGAACACCCTGTTTGTTTCCGGGCGTACCCCATGAACCGAAACGAATGACTTCAACGCTATCGACGGCGGTATTAGGCGACGGCGGCCAGATCTGACTGCAGAGCCGCTCGATGATGTCGATGACATCGAGGCGTTCAATAACTTGAACAGCGACTACCTGGATGATCCGATGGCCGCCGCTGAGAGCACGACGGTGGACTGGGACCAAGAGTTCCGGCCGCACTAACTCTTCAGAATGAGTTGGATGTCTGCGGCTATTCATCCTCATTCTCCGACGGATGGGGGCTCGCCCGCTTCCGCCCCCCATCCAGCGGAGAACTCTCAGTCCGGGCCGACTTACGCGGTGACCTTCTTGGGTTTGCAAAGCCCTTGCGGCCGAAGGCCCGGTAGCAGCCGCGGAGCGGCTGGCGAGGGCTTTGTTTCTTAAGGAGAAAGGGTGCCCAGACCGCCTGGCAATGGGCGCAGCCGCCGCGTCTCCCTTTCCCACCACGGCCGCACGCCCTTCAAAAAAATCCATTCCGTAAGCTTCTGATTGTCCAGATCAAAACCCTAAATTGCCGCCGAACCGTTAACTGTATATCTGTACAGCTCTGCTGTCTTCGCCTACGCTTAATTCATGAGTACGCCTGATCATCGTGTGGTCGAACCTCTCGAGCGCCTACTGCGCGACTCGCGGCAGGTGTGGCGCGGGCAGAGAATGCCGCGCATCGATGCGCAATCCACTGGCTACGCCTCATTGGACGCACATCTCCCGGGCGGAGGTTGGCCCATTGGCGCTCTCGTTGAAATCGCGCCCGCGTGCAACGGGCTGGGCGAACTCAGCCTGACTCTCCCGGCCTTGCGATCTTGGTGTCAAGAAGGTCGAAGTGTTGCGTTCGTTCAGCCGCCCCATACGCCCTACGCACCCGCGCTCGTGCGGTACGGGCTCTCGCTCGACTCTATTCTCTGGATCGCGGCAGACCGCGACGAAGACGCTCGCTGGGCGGCCGAACAACTGTTGCGCGAGGGCGCCGCGGCCGTGCTCCTGTGGAGCCCGGTTCAACAAGACCGCGCGTTGCGCCGATTGCAGTTGGCGGCTGAAGCGGGCGGCGCATGCGCGTTTCTCTATCGCGCACCCTCTGCATTGAGTAATGCGTCCCCTGCAGCCCTTCGAATCGTGCTATCGGCGGCCGGCGAGGATGTACGCGCCGACATCGTCAAAGTGCGAGGGGGTCACCCCCGCGCGCTGACGCTGCCACTCCACCCTTTGTCATCGTGATGTGCCGTCGTGTTGTGGATGTGCCTTCACTTGCCCCATTTGGCCATCGAGCTGCGACCAACACCGCAGGACGGCCCGATCGCCATCACGGACGGGCACGGGTCACGACGGTGTTTGGTCGCCTGCAACTCAAGCGCGCGCGGGTCCGGAATTTCCGCCGGCGTGGACGCCCCTTCCGCCCTGATGCGCGAGCCGACTTTGCAGCTCCTCCCGCGATCCAAGGCCGATGAGCGGCGTGCATTGCACGGGATTGCCTGCTGGGCGCATCAGTTTACGAGTGACGTGTCCCTGGACGCCGGTCGATGGCGCGTGTGGCTCGAGGTAGGCTCGAGCCTTCGCTACTTCAACGGGCTTTCCATCTTGTTCGCGAAGGTCCGTGAAGGCCTCGCGCGTTTGGGCTACACCGCTTCGATGGGCATTGCTCCGACACTCGAAGCCTCGGCGCTCCTGTCGCTCCATCCGGATATGCTGCCTATTCTGAATCCGTCCGAATTGGGTCCGACGCTCTCCGCGTTACCGCTCGCCGGCCTGGACATCGGGGCCAAGGTGATCGAGCAACTGCAGTTGACCGGGCTGCGCACCCTCGAGGACCTGCTCGCAATTCCCTCTGACGCCCTCGCGCGACGATTTGGCGAAGAGCTGCCGAACTATCTGCAGCGCCTGTTAGGTCACCACCCGGATGTGCGGCGACGGCATCGCAATCCGCCGATCTATCGCCGGCGCTTCGAGTTCTTGGAGCCGGTGGAATCCAGGGAAGGAGCGTTGTTTCCATTGCGTCGCGCACTTCAAGAGTTTGAGGGTTACCTGCGCGGCCGAGACAGCGCTATTCAGGAACTTACCGTGACCTTGCGCCACCGAGGACCCGCAGAAACCGTACTGAAACTGGGGACCACGGCTCCTCAGCGCGACGCAGTGCGCTTATTTGCCCTGTTGCGTGAGAAGTTGGAGCGCACGCAGTTACCGGATGCCGTCACCGAAGTCGTGCTGTTCGCCGATGAATTCGTCGAACCCCTCATTAGCCAGGGTGACTTTTTCGATGACCATCAACGCCGCCATGCCAACTGGTCCGCCCTGCTGGACAAGCTGCGCGCGCGCCTGGGAGCGGATGCCGTGCGCCGATTGGGCTTGCGGGATGATCATCGACCGGAGAACGCATGGTGTATTGCCGTGGACGGCGCAACGACGTCCCTAGGTGAATCGATTCCGGACCGGCCCTTGTGGCTTCTTGATCCCACGCCCGTAGCCGAGCTGCCGCAGTTGCTGGGAACGCCTGAACGTATCGAGGCGGGCTGGTGGGCGGGTGAGGACTCGAGCCGTGATTACTATCTGGCACGCACCGCGGAAGGCGCACGGTGGTGGCTGTTCCGTGACGCGAACACGAACCGCTGGTATCTGCAGGGACTCTGGGCGTGAGTCACCCGGATGGGTTACGCAGAACTGCTGTGTCTGACCAACTTCAGCTTCCAGTACGGTGCCTCGCATGCACAAGAACTGGTGACGCGAGCCCAGGAACTGGGGTACACAGCGCTCGCGATCACGGACGAGTGCTCACTCGCCGGAATCGTTCGCGCGCATGAAGCGGCTGAGGCCTGCCAGATCCAGTTGATCATCGGCAGTCAGTTTAGATTGGAGGACGGACACCGGATTGCCCTCCTCGCCCCGTCTCACGACGCCTACACACAGATCTGCGAGCTCATCACCAAAGCACGGCGTCGTTCGGTCAAGGGAACTTACAGCCTCGCGCGACCGGACTTTGACGCAGCAATCTCCGAGACGATCGCGCTGCTGCTGCCGGGTCCGCAGATCTCGGACGAGGTCGCGCAATGGTATGCCAATTTACCCACCCCTCACCGGTTCCTGGCATTCAACCATCACCTGGCTCAGGACAGCGCCAAACAACTGAGCACCTCCCAACAACTCGCGACGGAACTCAATCTGCCGCTAGTGGCTGTGGGAGACGTGCACTACCACGTCCGAACACGACGCCCGCTTCATGACGTGTTCACAGCCATCCGCCTCAAGACGACCGTTGACCGGATCGGGCGCAAGGCCCTGCCGAATGGTGAAAAACACCTACGGCCGATCAGCACACTGCGCAAGCTCTACCCGGCCGATCTGTTGGCCAACACCGTGAAGATCGCCCAACAGTGCACGTTTTCGCTCAAATCACTTCGCTACGAGTACCCAGAAGAATTGGTCCCTCGGGGGTTGAGCGCAAGTGAACATTTGAGAGCGCTCACCGAGGCGGGCATTCAGCGCCGCTGGCCCAACGGCGTCTCTGCGGACCTGCGCGAACAGATCGAAAAGGAGCTCGTCCTCATTCGGGAACTGCGGTTCGAGCACTATTTTCTCACGGTCGAAGATATCGTCCGATATGCGCGCATGCGCGGCATTCTGTGTCAGGGCCGCGGAAGCGCAGCCAATTCCGCGGTGTGCTACGCCCTCGGGGTCACCGAGGTGGATCCCGCCCGGATGAACCTGCTCCTGGAGCGCTTTATTTCCCGTGAGCGCCACGAACCACCTGACATCGACATCGACTTCGAGCACCAACGGCGCGAAGAAATCATGCAGTATGTCTACAACAAGTACGGGCGACACCGGGCTGCGCTGGCCGCGACCGTCATCACCTACCGACGTCGCATGGCCATTCGAGACGTCGCGCGGGTGTTGGGGTTTCCCCTGGATCTGGTGGATGCGCTCGCCAAATCCGTGCAGTGGTTTGACAGTGGCACGGAGGTGCCGGCCCAGCTGAAGAAGTTGGGTTTCGATCCGACTTCGCGCTCCGCTCGCCTGTTGCTGTCACTGGTCGCCCAGATCGTCGGCTTTCCGCGTCACCTGTCTCAGCATGTGGGCGGATTCGTCATGTCGCATCGACCCCTCTCGACGTTAGTCCCCGTCGAAAATGCGGCAATGCCGGATCGCACCATCATCCAATGGGACAAGGACGACTTGGATACGCTGGGCCTGCTGAAGGTGGATTGCCTGGCGCTCGGAATGCTGTCTGCCATTCGGCGCGCGCTCGAGCTTAAGGGGCGATTTGAGGGTCGCGAATTTCAGATGCAGGACATCCCTGCCGAAGACCCGGCGACCTACGACATGCTGTGCACGGCCGACTCCGTGGGCGTCTTCCAGGTGGAATCGCGAGCGCAGATGACCATGTTGCCGCGCCTGAAACCGCGGTGCTTTTTTGATCTGGTCATTGAAGTCGCCATCATCCGCCCCGGCCCCATTCAGGGTGGCATGGTCCATCCGTACCTGAGACGCCGGCAAGGGCTCGAGGAAGTCACTTATCCCAACCAAGCGCTTGAGAAGATCCTCTCGCGCACCTGCGGTGTGCCCCTATTCCAAGAACAGGTGATGGAGATCGCGATGGTCGCCGCCGGTTTCTCCGCGGGCGAAGCTGACAAAGTACGCCGTTCCATGGCCGCGTGGCAACGACGCGGCGGGCTTGCGGAGTATCGGGACAAGCTGATGTCGGGCATGTTGGAGCGTGGCTACACCTCGCAGTACGCAGAGCAGATCTACCATCAGATCCTGGGCTTTGGCTCTTACGGATTTCCGCAGAGTCACAGTGCTTCCTTCGCCCTGCTGGTGTACTCATCCGCGTGGCTCAAGTGTCATGCTCACGCCGCCTTCACCGCAGGCCTCTTAAACAGCTGGCCGATGGGGTTTTACGCACCCGCGCAACTGGTCAACGACGCCCGACGAGCGGGCGTGGTGTTCCGACCCATCGATGTCCAGCACAGTGAATGGGATTGCACTTTAGAGGCCAACGAGCACGGGGCACCTGAGATCCGGCTGGGTCTGAGAATGGTCGCGGGCTTGGTGGAAGGCCAGGGCCACGCCATCGCCCAACAACGTCTCACCCACGGCGAGTACCCAGACCTCGACGAGCTCGCACACCGTGCCCACCTGCCCAAGCGCGCGATGCAACTGTTAGCGCAGGCTGGCGCCCTCGCCTCCGTAGCAGGTCACCGTCGCCTTGCCCATTGGGGTGCCATCGGGGTGGAGCGATTGCCGGGGATTCTGGCGGGCCGATCGGCCCGGGAGCAGAACCTGCCTCTATCTGCGCCCAGTGAGGGTGAAGACATTATCTCTGACTACAAGGGAATGGGATTGACGTTGGGTCGTCACCCGCTCGCGCTGCTGCGCAAGAAACTCGATCGTCTACGCGTGCAACGCGCAGCCGACTTACGTGAACTGAAAAGCGGCATGCGTGTCCGCGTCGCAGGCATCGTGACTCACCGTCAACGTCCAGAAACCGCCTCCGGTGTGATCTTCATGTCTCTGGAGGACGAGACTGGGATGAGTAATTTGATTGTCTGGCCGCGAGTACAGGAAACGCAGCGCGAGGCGGTCTTCGGCGCCCACATGATGGTGGTCGAGGGCGAACTCCAGAATGAGATGAATGTCATCCATGTGGTCGCCCAGAAGATGCGCGACTATTCCCACTGGCTGGGACGGATCCGGACGGGCTCTCGGGATTTTCGCTAAAAACGCAGGTGCATTCCAAACGACGCAGGCCCTCGCATTTCTCGATGCAATCCCTAGATATAGGCCCGTGTCACCAGTCTATCGGTGAGCCATGATCTCCGCATGGACGAAGACGGCACAGCACTCGATGAACTGCGGGATCGGTTGTTGGACCAATTTCCAGCGGGTCCCAAGCGCGAGTTCTGGCTCAGCTGGCTGGCGAAGCTCGCCCTGGAAACGCGGTGTCCACAGTGGCCCAACTGGAAGCGACGGCCAACACGTCGAAAGAAGATCGGAAAGCGGCCATGACTGATTTACGGTTCATCGCGCCAAGGTGAGAAGTGCCGCAGGGGCGCGCCGGCAGGGTCAATGTAGGAAACCATGACCATTCTGCGCTCTGCGCCGCGGTTAGCAAAAACGCACGGATAAGTGGGTTCGTTCTCAATTAACCATCCGCCACCGCGGAGCTCATCGAGAGTATTCAAGAGCGCACGATACAAGTCTGTGCCGGGCGGTAATTGTTGGATGGAGAGCAAATCTCCACACGCACTCGACACAACGATCCACCGCACCTGATCGCTCGGCATAAAAGGATCGAGCTGACCTCGCCTGCGTCCCATGCCTCACGATAACGCGAGCCGCCTGTGAATAGTCAGTGCTTGAAAGTTCAATCACTCATTCGTACAGTTTCGACTTACACTCGAACTGTACAAGCATGGCAAATTGAAACGGGGCACAGGACAATCCATCCACGACCGGTGGTTGAGTCGGTGAGGTAGAGCGTGCGAAAGAACTTTGTGCTGATTGATTTCGAGAACGTCAATCCGACATCCCTGACGGGGCTCGACGGCGACCACTTCGAAATCATGGTTTTCGTGGGCGCCCATCAATCCAAAGTACCCTTTGAGCTGGTCAACTCCCTGCAACGTTTCGGTGAGCGGGCCCGATATATCAAGATCGCCGGAAACGGGCGCAACGCCCTCGATTTCCACATCGCCTACTATGTGGGTGAGCTGGCTGCGCAACACCCGACGGCGTACTTTCATATCATCTCCAAAGACACGGGCTTTGACCCCCTGATTCAACATCTGAAATCCAGGAAGGTTCTGTGCTGTCGGTCGCCCAGGATCGATGACATTCCCCTGATCAAGGCCGCGGATATCAAATCGCCGAACGAACGAGCGCAGATGCTCATTGCGAAGCTGCAATTGCCGAAGGCCACCAAGCCCCGCACCTCCAAGACGCTGTCCAGCACCATCGCAGCGTTCTTTCAGAAGCAACTGGCTGACGAGGAGATTGCGGCCGTCATTACCGCCATGCAGGGCCTCGGCTTCCTGACCATTGTCGACGGCAAGATCTCATATACGCTGAGCCGCTGATTCATCCGCTGCCACCCACGGCGGTTCGAATGACGGCCAAACACCCAGATCATCCACAAAGCATCGGAGCCTGCCCCTGCTCCTCAGACCGCCGCGACCCCGGTTCCCCGCAATATTTTCTTAGGACTGCTCATTTCAACAGCCGGCTCTCATCTTCCGCATCTTTTGCTGCACATGCGACCGCTCTCACTCGACGCAGAGACTTCGTGAAGCCAGACGGGGACTAAGCTTTCGCTTCAAGTTTGGGCTAGGCTATGCCACTCCTGTGGACGAGCCATATTCTGGGCTCTTCGCATAAGTAGACATACATGGAGCGATAATGTCCGAATCCACAACTGTCGAGCCTAGTGTTGTCACGGGGTCGATTGCGAAAGCAGCTGCTGTGGCAACAGCAGACATACTCTTGGGATCGATGCCTCTTGTCCGTCTCTCCTTACTAAGGAAAGATAAATCATTGGAGCAAGAGAAGTCAGAGCTAGTGGCAAAGCTCCTCGCGTCCGGAATCGACCCCCTCGTTTTTGACGCCCTCTTATCAAACGAGATAGACCGCAGACTAAAAACGAGATTCGGTGTTGCATTCGTCTTCTTAACGTTTCTGTTTACCGCTACTTCATACGCCGTTATTGTGTTGAATGGCCCAATGGCTCTTAATATCTCGAGCCAAGCCATCACGGGTCTAATAATCGAAACGCCGATTCAATTTGTTGGATTGCTATACATAATTGCGCGAAACCTCTTCCCGGATGGAAGGAATGTGCACTTCGGGAAGGGTGTTGCATCGGCACGTACCCGCAGAAATACTAGGGCGAAGGTATCGCGATCCGAATAGCAGGTAGCAGCGGTCGTAGGCGACAAGCGATCGGGCAGAATGCCACTCATTAGTGCCCCAGCGCTCGTGCGCTTGGTTGAGATGGGGAGTATTGTATCTTCGGCTGCCAACACAAGAAACGCTCTCCAGAAAGGGGATTGCCATGGCGGACGGAGATACCGGGATAAAATGGTGGGCCCGCAATGTCCTAGTCCCCCTGATCGGTGGGGGTGGATTGGTCACGATCCTCGTAGCGTACCTAAATCGTGCACCATCCTCGGCACCGCCACCGACGCCCGATAACAAACCAGCCGCCACTGACACTGGCCATATTAGTGCAGCCGCACCGACCACATCCACGGAAGATCACCCTCCGCCGCCCCCGAAAGAGAACCCGAGAGTCAAGGTTGAGACCTTTGCCTCTCATTGGTTGGCCGCCTGGTCTGAAGGCCGTACGGACGAAGTTGTAAGCGCCGCAAGCGAGCCCTTCAGGTTTCATCATCGGGAGGTTTTCGCGACGAGGGCTCAACTGCGTGGCCGGTACGAGGAAGATGTTGCCGCTCACAGGGTCAATTTGAAGTTTGACTTGATGAAAGTGCAGACGGCCAGGGAATTCGAAGACGCTGGCCGCGCAGGGGCGATGGACTTATACAACTTATCTCCTGGCGATTTTGTTGTGTTTGCCGAGGATCCGGATCGGCCTGGAATGGGAAAGGGCATATACGTCTTCATTAGACGAAAGGGCGATTCATTCGAAGTCGCGGCCGTAGATTTCCAATGAAGCGCCGGGGCAACTCTGTGACTCCGGCGGCAAGACGACCGACGCAAGATACTCGGCTGGCGTGTCGTGCGGTCATGAGCGCGTACCCCCCCCTTGGCGGGCACCACAAACCCCGTCGCCCATCCGAGACCGATATCATTGAAGCACGGTTGCAGGAGCAATGATCGAAACGACGGAGTTGCAATCGGTCCCGTAGATATCAACCCAACAGCTCCCGATAGAGATCCTCTTCTGTGGGTACGCTTCCGCGGGTGACACAAAAGAGCAGCAACGATCGAAGAATTTCGAACGCCTCAGACATACCCGATCCGAGCTTCTCGTTGGTCAATGACTCGCCGTGAACGGCCTTCGACCGGACACCGTAAGCGGCCTTGATTCGTCGGAACGCCTGAAGTCGATCTTCGCCTCGAGGCGCCAAGCCGATCGAACCGAAGAGAGCAAGCCGGTAAACGAGTTCCGCTGAGATGCCAAATAGTGACTCGATGCCCGCCCAGAGGCGAGCTATTGCTGCCCGGCAGTCCTTCGAGTACCGCCAATCGACGGAAGCCTCGAGCGCGAAACGAAACCGCTCATCGCTCGACGCCAGCTGATTGAACCGCGAGACGTGCTTCGTGATCCATTCCGCTTCCGTGGCATCCAACGATCGCTCGTGTGTATGGCGCGCGACTAGCAGGGATAGATGGAAGTCGAGCAGCCCGCCCTTGAATGGCGGCAATGCCTTGCGCGACTCAAACACTGCCTTGTTCACTCCCTCCTCAGCAAGTTGCTTTCGGATGCTGGGTCCACTGAGGCGTTGATGGCCCGCCACGAGATTCCAGGAGTAGGCGGAGACCGCCGGGCACAAGTGGTGAGCGAACCCGCGCAGGACGAGCAGCGAAGACACCAGCCAGCACATATTCAGCGCGTCATAGCCCGGCGCCGGGTTACTACTGACGGGCGATACGATCTCGCAGGTCGCCGCGGTCGTGAGTGGTTCGAGCACGGCCCATTGGCGAAATCCGGCGGCCCCAACGGCCGCCAGATCAAAGACCGAGAGCGGATTCACCAAACGGCGGAGCGTCAGCGAGGCTCCTAAATCGAGGGAGTCCCCGACGATCGGCAAGCCGCACACCAGTACATGCCATGCCTCGGGTTGTACGTCGGGCTCAGACAAACTCATGCCCATCAGCTTACCGCAGCCTCAGGTGATTGATGCGCAATCACGCGTGTGCCCGCAGTCGTTACTACGACATCCCCCCACGGGACCGACCGGCGGGCCACCTTCTGGGCGAAAGACACGCTCGCTGCTCGCAACCGTCACCGCCCTTGCGTTGGCAACAACTTCTCCCACATCTGTCGCAAATGCTCTTCTGCACCACATCGTGTCCGCGGTACCTGCTGCGACCATCGGAGTGCAATCGTCGTTCATAGAGGCGTTGAAAGCATCTGCAAGGAGACTTGGCATCCGTGAACCGCCGTTGCGTTCTCCCGCTGACTTCTTCCCCAGCGCCCGCAGCAAGCGGCTACACGCTCGCGGCGAGCGCCCCAGTGTCTGCTTTACAGCAACTCTTGACTCGACCGTCGGTGACCGGATCTGGCCGATTGGGACAGTTGGCTTGTCACCCGCAATCTCTAACTGCTTGATGTGAGCGCGAGCATCCGCACGGGCGCATCTCCTGACAGCTGCTCGAGCGGTCCATAGAGTAATGTACCGGTCAGTCCCGGGGCGCGCCGGGACCGGTGCTCAACGCGATCTCTCGCAACTGCTGGGGTCGTTACGGCGAACCCGTACTGGCCGCACCCTCCAAGGCCACGATCAGGGTGCGGACCTGGTCGAGATATCGTGCGCACGCGTCCGCGCCTTCCACCCGTTTGCCGTCCACCTCGATGTAGAGACCGGCACTGCCTTGCAGCCCTGCCGCGCGCGACACCCTGCCGTCAGGGTTCACGTACTCCGCCTCGGGCGTGGGGCCGAAAAGGGCTGCGTTGCCGAACACAGTGAGCGAGCCATCCGCGATCGGGATCATCTTCCCCAGGGCCTCGGCGTTGACCTCGCCATAGTGAACGTCGCGATCGCGCAGATTCGTCATCCGGTGGAAGAAGGTGCGGCCTGTCTGGTCCAGCGCGTTGTTGCGCCAGTTCGTCTCCGCTTGCTTGAATGCGCGCCCCGCGCTCTCCGAAAGGATGTAAAAGACGTTGCGCGCCGCGCTGAGGCAAGCGAAGAAGTACGTTGCGAGGAACAGCTTGTGATCAATGGCTGACGAGGCGCGACGCAGATCCCGCGCGATCTGCTCTGGCAGCGTTCGCAGATGGGCGAGCAGGATCTCAGCCTGCCTCAGCTTATATCGCGCCGCGGCGCAGTCGGTCCCCATGCGGGGACCATCGCGCGTGGCCGGCGGCGCGTCAAGTGCCGCAAAGCGACAATTTTCATCGAGGTTGACTCTGTCCGGAGGTGGCCGGTTGGCGACCGAATCGCTAGATCCGCTACACCTCAGTCTGTTCGGAGATCTCCAACGCATCGTCAACTTCGATCCTGAGGTAGCGCACCGTACTCTCCAACCTCGTATGGCCCAGGAGCAGCTGCACGACGCGCAGGTTTTTCGTTCTCCGATATATCAAAGACGCCTTCGTTCTCCGCAGGGTGTGCGTGCCCACACGCGTTGGCAAAGACCGATCTCCCGGACCCAACCACGCACAATCCGCGCATATTGCCGGGCCGACAGATGGGGCGATGAATGCAGCCGACTTGGAAACAAATAATCCTCCGGGCCTACCCGAGAGGAGCGGATCCAGGCAGTCAACGACACCCGGGTGTGCTCAGTGATCTCGAATTGCACCGGGCGCTGGGTCTTCGGCTGCATAACCATCGTGCGCGAAGCGACGACATTTCCATGACATACATCCCTCACGCGCAGCCTCACCAGATCACACGATCGCAGCTTGCTGTCGATGGCGAGATTGAAGAGTGCAAGCTCACGGGTGCGGCGCCCGATCTGCAATCGTACCCGGATCGCCCAGATGTCCTTCAGTCGTAACCTTCTGCCCCACGAGCTTCCCCTTGTTCCAGGGACTCCTCCGCGTCGCAACATGACTTGACTGGTCCATGGCGGTCTCCCGTCACTTGTGGATGACCCGTCAACTCTGCGCCGCCAGTCAATCGTCAGTGTCCGACCCTTCCGAGCCATTCGTGACTGGCGGCTTCCGGGCAGGCAGAATCTGCACCATTAGCGCAACCGCACGTGGTCTGCCGAGGGTGCCTATTGCAATCCCTCGATCTGGAGGGACCCGAGCTTATGCACATTTAGGTCTCGCATGAACCTGGAAACCTTTGACGATGTACTCGCCTCCATAGGGAAGAATGCGAAGCGACCGTTCCATTTGCTTCTCGGGAACGGGTTCAGCGTGGCCTATGATCCTGCGATTTTCTCGTACAACGCGTTGCACAACTTTGTTTCGAAGCTGAATGAGCCAGACCTCGCCAAGATTCTGGAAGTGATCGAGACCCGCAACTTCGAAGTGATCATGCAATACCTTGATCACTTCTCGGCGCTGATCACGGTCTTCGGAGGCGATCCCGGTCTGAAGAAACGAGTGGACACAGCTAGCACCAAGCTGAAGTCCAGCCTCCTCGACGCGGTTACGGCGCTGCATCCAGAGCACGTTTTCACGGTGCCTGAGAATCAAAGCAAGGCATGCGCTGCCTTTCTGAAAACGTTCTTGGGTACGGGCGGAAACATTTACTCCACAAACTACGACCTCCTGCTGTACTGGGTCCTCATGCGCAACGCCGGTCTCGTCCAGCACGTAGACGGCTGTGGCAGAGAACTGGAGAACGACACGGGCGAGTTCATGGACCCGGAGGATCAGATTTGGTCTGACCTCCTATGGGGAAAGCACCGTGAAAACCAGAACGTGTTCTATCTACATGGCGCGCTTCAATTCTTTGATAGCGGCGTTGCGGTAGTTAAAGAAGAATACGATGCTTACAAATATCTGCTGCAAAAGATCGGCGACCGCATGGAGAAGGGCCAGTACCCGATCTTTGTAACTGCGGGGGACGGCCACCAGAAGCTCAAGCACATAAGGCACAACCAATATCTCACGTCGAGCTATGACAGTCTCTGTGACGCTTCAGGCTCACTGGTCACATTCGGCTTTGGGTTTGGAGCGTATGACCAGCACATCATCGACGCCGTAAACAGAGCCGCCAGACGAAAGCCTCCTAATAAACTGTGGAGCATATACGTTGGCGTCTACTCTGACGCTGACAAGAACCACATCGAGCAAATCGCAGGCAAGTTCAGATGCAAGGTGCATGTCTATGACGCGAAGACCGCGAAAGTTTGGGGCAAGTAGATAAAGCCGTTGCCGTGTCCGGATACCACAGCTGATGCTGCCGCTGGCATGATGGCTTTTCGCCAATCACTGCGAAGGACGCTTTCGACCCATCAGAGACAGAAGGTTTGCTCCAAAGGGGACGCTCCGAACAGCGGGACCGGACACTGCTATTAACCAAAGCTCAGCGCCGTAAACCCTTCGGCATAGTACGCGGCGGTGCACGCACGCGAAGCTATCCTGATGCATCGCCTGTGCTTCGACATTACAATTGCCCGCAGCTCAAGTCGGCCTCCCATCGAGAGACCCTGCGACCTTGTACCGCGTTGCCTAGCTTCGCAGATATAATCCGTGCCGATTACGGAAATGCTTTGTCTGAATTCAATGACGACCTAGACAATGTCGGAGAACACTCACCAGAAGCGGTAAGACGGACCGGCTCAGCGGTCACCCGACCACCGCGCGTAGGCGGTCAACATCCAAGTTTGCTGGGACGAAGGCGAGGCCTCGGATGAAGTCAAAAACACCACACGATAAAGATGTTCTCGCCTATTCGGAATACAGAACGATTAAGGCATTGGAATACATCGAAGACGGGCATGGGCCGCCTACGCTGGATACGGACTACACTGGATCCAACCGGCAAGCCTACGAATGGAACTCCAAACACTACCTAGGCGCGACCGGCATTTGCCCATTCTGCAAATTGCGGATGCTCATTCCGCTTGAGAACCCAAGTCGCTTGGGACATAACACAGTATGGGAATGCCCGAAATGCGGGTGGTGGGAGCTGGAACGTGTCTTCTTGTCCGGGGGAGTTGAGCATGAAGTTGCTTTTTCCGCGGTTCATTATCAGGCTTGCGTCAAGAGGTTCGACATAAGTAGCGCAGTGACTCCGACCGATGCCTTGGTTGACCACCTGCGGAAAAGACCAAATGCCTTTTATGGAATCCACAAGAAAAAGATGGAGGAAGTAGTCCAATACGTCTTTTCAGACTTCTACGACTGTGAGGTTCACCATTGTGGAAAATCGCACGATGGCGGCATCGATCTGGTCATGATCAACGCAGACGAACCGACAATGATTCAGGTCAAGTGCCGAGAAAGCAGCACGGCAGTCGAACCGATCAGCCAAATTCGGGAGTTCCTAGGCGCTATGTGGATTAAGAAATCGACGAGAGGAATCTTTGTCTCGACCGCCGACCACTATTCAGCTGTCAGCGTGAGAACCATCCGCAGAATGCTCTCGGAGGGGACGATAACATTTTTCGATATGGTAAATTTTGGCAAACTTACAGGTCTTCTCGAAAGCACCACATCACCACGAGAACGCATTTGGCACAAGCTTCTTACTGACAATTACATTTACGGTGAAACAGGTTAGAGCCTTTGGATCGCCCTGGGAACACCCCTATCTTCCGCTCTCGGATGACCTCACAGACGCCATGCGAGAATTGCATGAAGCGCAAGCGTTGCGCCTTTAGGAGGCCTGCATTCGCGGAAAGATGTTCTGTCAATCATTAGAATTTGATTGCAATCATACCTCGCAATTGCGAGAGCGATGAGTGGCCGGTTCGGAGGAATTTGAAGGACGCAGGGGAATGACAGGTTTTGGCCGTTTTGAGACATCCGAACGCGACCGGGCCCGAGTATTGGAGAAGAAATAACCGCGGTCCGCAGGGCCCCACGCCCGCTACAAGGGCAACAAGTCCTTTCTGGAAGTTACTCGCCTAAGCGGTCGACACTTTTAGATCATCGACAGCGTTCTCGTTTTGCTCAATTCACGGTAAGCGGTAACTACGGGGAGTACTTGTCTTCGGGATTGCTCGCCCACAGCGCGTCGGCTATCTCGCGGCCGCAGGCGCAGTCAAGCGCAAGCGTCCGCCCAGGGTCGAAATGACTGCCCATGGAACCGCGTTACCCGGGGATCCGAGCGCGACTCCTTCGCCCGTGTTGACAGGATGATCGCCCTACCCGACAAGCACCCACGAGAAGTCGGGGACGGCGCGGAATGTCACGAAGTTGAACGCCAACAGCGCGGCAGCAAGCACACCGATCCATCGAATCACTTTCACGCGTCGATAAAGTTCATTCAGCCGCTGATCGTCGAGTTTCTTGAACTGCCCAGTTGAAAAGAACTCCCCAAATCCAATGTCTGCGATGGTGTGCGCTCGCTCATGCTCAGGAGGCACGCTGAAAGAATCCGTCGGAAAGTCGAATTTTTGCCACACTTTCGGATGCGCTCGACGCATGTGGCGCCGCAGCCGAAAACCGAAGATGGGAAGGAGAACTCCCCATGTCGCAACTACGGCAACACATAAAGAAGCTTGGATCGCTCCCAGCGCCGTTACGGGAACCATGGGCACGGCCCTCGCGTTCGATATCCGGCAGTGGCGTTCGCCGTTACCCCGCTACCGCAATGCATCGGGACTGCCCTCCCGTTCAGTCGCAGTGTCGCTGCCGATACTCCGCCCATCTAAACCATCTCCTCGATTGGATCGCCCACGGTATCGTACGTATAAATGCGACGACCGGACCTGCCCGTGATCAAAAGTCGTGATCGATGTACCGGTTTTTTAGTCGGCTGAATAACTCGGCTACACTCATCACTGCCTGTCGGCTGGAATGTCCGACTAAAACCATGTGAGAGAGTCCTTCGTCGATAACTCTGGATGTTTTCATGATTGCAGGGCAGCTCAGGTGAGCGTGTGCAAGTCCGAGCGCATCGGGTTGTCTGCGAAGTGTTGTTTCCACAGTCTTGGGGTAAGCTGAGCGACGCGTGTCGCTGAATGATGGCCTACTCGCTGCAGCACGTCGACGAGATAGTCGTAGGGGCTGATCTCATACAGACGGCAGGTGGTCAACAGGCTCTGGACGATACCAACGTGTCTGGCGCCGAGCTCTGTCCATGTAAAGAGCCAATTGCGTCTTCCCATCGGAATGACACGCAGCGCCCGCTCCAGATGGTTCGTATCCATTGCGACATCCGGGTCCTCCAGAAAGACTTCCAACCCCAAGCGACGCTCACGCGCGTAGCCAAGCGCTTGTGTGAATGGATTGCTCGGCAACAGCCGCTGGCGCTCAAATTGTTTGTCGATCCAGGCGAGAACGCCTCCACCCGGGGTTTTCTGTGGGTCAGTCGATGTCGTCGTTTGCGCTCACCGCTCAAGTTCTGCTCCCGGATCTGATCCTCGATCTTATAGAGCGCGGCGATCTGTTTGAGAGCCGCCTCCACTGCCTCAGGGTCAGCCTGAAGGGCTTCAAAGAAAGTTCGGCGGCAATGAACCCAACATTGTGCATGGGTGATCTCGAGCTTCTTTGCGTACTTCTCGTAAGCGGCATAGCCATCCGTGAGCAGCACGCGGTTCGCCCCTGGCATCACGCCCAATACTGTCCGCACATGCTCGCTGCCCCGGGAGAGGAAGAACGGAAAGCACACTTCATCGCGCTCCCCGTAGATCGGCCAGAAATATCCGGTCTTCATCTTGCCGTGCCGGGAGCGACCGGCCTTGATCGGGGTCTCATCCATGGCGATCACGCGACTCTCACGAATCGAGGCCAGCTGGGCGTTGTAGACCGGTTCGAGCAGTCCGATGGACCGTTGAGTGAGCTGAGTCAACCAGGGACGGGTGACGCGGATCCCACTGTCCTGAAGACGTTGATGCTGACGGTATAGGGGGGTGTGATAAGCGAATTTGTCGACCAGCAGACCAGTGAGAAAGCTCACGTCTGCGCGGCTGCCCTCTAGAACTCCGACAGGGACTGGCGGACAGCGCAGGGCTTGGCTGTCCTTGAGCTTGATCACCTCGCGCAGGTACTTGAGCATCACATAGCTGCCGGGACGCTGCGCCAGGCGATAGGTCACCTTCTGGGCGATGACCTCGTACTGATCGGGGGCGAGACCCCGCGCATGCGGGTTAGGAACCGCAATGGTCTCCACTGGCACGCGTGTCTCGTCGAAAAACGGGACGCTCTCGCTCTCTCCAACATCGTCCTCACGTACGCGACGGGTGTGCGCGGCCACGGTGCGCACCTTGGCCAATCCGGCCTTCTTCTCCCCCGACAACAGGTCCGCCAGAGCCAACTGCTGGGGGTTCTCCAGCACGGAGAGCCGCTCACTCTTGCTGCCGAATACCTGGCGCTCAAACCACGCCAGGCGTTGCTGCAAAGACTCGATCGTGGCCGCTTGGCAGCGCACCATCTCCTGCCATTGTGCAGTCGTGAGGCTGTTCATCTCAGCCTCAATCCGCAGCGGCTCTGGGAGGGCGTTTGACATCCAAACATTATAGCGGAGACTCTGTGTTGGTACTGTCATTTTTGTTCTGCGTCAGTCGATACCGCTTGCGCCACTTTCCCGGCTCGATCCCTTCCAACAGCAGCTTCAATGTCGTCCAATCCATCTCACGGGTGCGCATCTGAGACCAGTCCGCGATAAACCTTCCCGCCTCGAGCCGCTTCGCCCAGATGCAAAAGCCAGAGCGGTCAAAATACAAAACGCGCATTTGCGTGGCGCGCCGGCTGACGAACACATACAGCGTACCATCCAGTGGATCGCATCCGAGCTCTTGGGATACCAGCGCCGCCAATCCGTTGAACGACTTCCTCATGTCGCAGGGCTCTCCATACAGGCGCACCCGGATCTGGCCTTCCGGGAAAAACATCAGCCCGGGACCAGGTGCAGCAGTACACCACCGCCCAACTCCAGCCTGACCTCAAAGCGCGAGGCGCCGGCGCCGAGCGATCCCAAATCGATAAACCCCGATGACGACGTCTCGCTCCGCTTCGCCGTCTTTGGCACAGTGCCAGAGACCGGCTGACTCTGCGCTTCTTCCCGCAATCGTGAGCGCCACCCGTAAAGGCTCGCCGCCTTGATCCCTTCGCGTTCGCAGAACTCAAGCACCGTCAAACCGCTCTGTCCCTGGCGCTCCACGATCTCCCGCCAAGCACTCTCGCTACGCCGCTGACGACCGATCTTCTCCATCGCTCAACTCCAGTGTCATGAACCTGGAGCTCATTGCTCTGATCCTCGCGCGAGAGATGAAGAACGCCGCGGGTTTAACGCTTACAATTCACGGACGGGGAGCTGTCCTCATCGCTTGTTAGGTCGATTCTCCTCGTTTGTCGCGGCAGAGCAGTCTTTCGGGCAGTTCCGTGACAAGTTTGCAGGCCAGACAATTCCTGAGTAGGTCTACGTCGCGAGATACATTGCCGTTCATATGGCTTTGGTGGGAATTCGTCCAGCGCACCCCATCATCTCGTCGAGTTTTTGACGAATAGCAATGAGCTGCGCTCTCTGACGCCTCACGCGCTCATCAATGTAGCGTTCCGTTACCGCATGCGCGCCTTGGCCCAGGAGTTCTCGGATCTCGGCAAGGCTGTAACCGAGCTCCTCCGCCGCAGTGGCAAAGTTGTGGCGTAGCTGGTGTGGCGTGAAACGCACGCCAGAGTGCTCGCGCAGACCAATGGCCATGGAGCGCTCTTCTTCCATATGACCCGATTCAGAAGTTATCGAAGGGAAAAGCCAGGTCTCAGCATCTCCATATCGGGGGCCTACCTCGTTCAACTCTTCGAGAATGGTGAGAATCTCCGGCGTGATCGGAATGACCTGCGACAGGTGGGTAAGGTGCCGTTTGTTCCAGCGCACCTTGGTCCGATCGCTGTTTCCAGGAATGACGATCCGATCGATCTGGACATACTCGCACCTAACTCCCATCAGTGCCCCCACACGCCTGCCACTTGCCAAAAGCAAGCGTGCGAGGAGCGGATGCAACTCGTTATCGGGATAGGTGTCATAACTGGCGATCAGTGTCCTGAGATCGCGAAGTGGTATCGCTTTTACCCGCTGTGGTTCTGGCTCAATTTCATCCACCATCGCCAAGGTTGGGCATTCAGGAATAAAAATACCTGCCTTACGCAACTGATTCCCCTTCATGCGTACCCAATAGCGGTAGACGCGAGCAAAGCCTTTGACGGTATCCAATGCAGCCTTGATGCCGTTGTAATAGCCCGGCGGAGCCATTAGTAGCCGTTTATTCGGCGGCAGTTCCGCATAGCGCCTATCCAGCTCTTCGCCATGCGACTTCACGCGCTCAAGGGTTTTCCGATAGCGGTACGCCAGCATGTCCGTGTCAATTTCGAGCAGCGACATCTGCATCAGGTCTTTGAGATTGGCGTTCAGAGTCGACGCGAGATCGGCCTTGCTGCGGGGGGAACAGTTACGATTGGCGGAGTAGTATTCGATCGCTTGGAGCAAGGTTGTACGCGCTCGCGCTGTGACTTCAGCCGCGCGTTGGGCCTCTTCGTCGGACTTCTCCTCCAATGCCCGTGGATCGACGCCGGAGTGCATCGCGCCGAGCTTCAGGCTGGCGGCCGCCCGCGCAGCCCTCAGAGACATGGCCGGTATCTTGCCCAACGTGAAGAATCGTGATCGCTGAAGGCCAGCCTGCCGATTAGACACTGTCGTCCCACAGATCCAAGTTCGACGCCCAGTGCGATACACGCGCATCCCGAACCCGGTACCACCTTCCCACACATAATGGTTACCTCGACCCTTCGGATCCAATGACGGGTCATATCGCTTTTTCAGGGCTTCCTGCTCAGTCCAACGACCTGCCGAATTCATAGCGGCGCCGTCTCTGCAAATAAAACTGCAAATAGGGATGGGCTTAAAAAAGCCCTTACGGTTAGACCACTTACTCCGCTGTGAGTTCGTAACCTTTTGAAAAGACTACGATTTGCGACAGAATGCGACGTGTTGCGACGGGAATTGAGGCGATTTAGAAGGCCGGTGCTCTATCCAGCTGAGCTACGGGCGCACAATGAGGCAAGCAGCCTGGCTAGCGCGAGACCGCTCAGCCACACATTGTGATGGATGCCGCTGTTACGCGGAAGATCAGTTCTGCCCGAGACTGGTAGCACTCCGCCCAGAAGGCGTAACCCACTGATTTAATTGGCCACTCGACGCCACGGTTACTGCTGCGCCCCCAACGGCACGCGCAGAACGCTCGGATGAGCACGGTCGTGATAGAGCTTCACGGTGACCACGTGTGAGTCTTCAACCGATTCGCGCGACACATCGCCGCCGGAGTTATGGTTCTTCTGCGCGAAGATGGAATTGACCGGGGCGATGACCAATCGCAAACGGCTGCCTCGCGCCAGCCGACGCGCAACGAAAGTGAAGCCACTGAACTGATAGTTCAACGGCTCGCGCGTGGTTATGAGTTGTGGGTGGCGTTGGCTTTCTCGATAGCGTGCACGCTGAATGTCGCGTGTCAGTAGAACAGATGTACCGTCCGCGCGAATCTCATGAATCGCAACAGAGAAGTCGGTGTCAGGTTGGTCGATTGCTATCCAGGTCGAAAAGCTGAAGAACCCGCTGACTTCCGTATCCTGCGCGAATGGCTCGCTGTGGTACACGAGCAGCTTGCCGTGATTGGCCAACAGGAGGGTTTGATCTGTCAGGCTCGCCGGATCGCTCTTTTCTTCGAGCGCGGCAGAGCCTGTATCACGAGGGTCGTAAATGTAGCTGTCGGGCCGACCTCCCGGTACCAGCGAATCGCGTAGCGATCCGGAATGAAACACGTCGTTAGCATCCCCGTTCGAGCTCAAATACAAAACTCTCTGCTCTCTCGTAACGGCGTCCAGCGTGTCCGCATATCGCCAGACCTCAGCCCCTGCCCCCGCAACGTAGTAGGCCACGGGCTGCTTCAAGAAGTCGGGCTTCGGTCCGCCACTCATAGTCCATGCGTACCAGTCGACGTGAAGCTGGGCGATGTTCAGAAGACTGGCCGGTCCGAACGAAAGTCCGCCAACCTGGGCGGCGGCGGCATGCGTACCGGCGTGATCCCACGGCCCAATGATCAGGAAATGACGTCCACGGGCCTCCTTGGAGGCGTACTTCATGAATTGGCGGTAGTGCGCGATCGCGCCAGGTTGGTCGTCGTCATAACTCCCTGTGATAGTCAGAACCGGGATGGATAGCCTCGCGTATTGATCCGGGCTGGGGTTGTACTGGTCCCAGTAGGCATCCACATCCGGGTGGGTTATCCATTCTTGAAACGCCGGCCAGACGCTGCCTGTTTGTTTGTCGATCTCCGCAAACGGTCGGCCGGACTCGAACCACTCCCGGAACCTGGAATTCCAGAATGGGCCGTCGCCCGCCACATTGCCCTGCAAGGTGTGGCCACCGGTCAACGTCAGCCACTGAACCAGGTAAGGATAGAAGTTGCCGCCCCGCATCGGGAAATCAACTCCGGCGTAGGGAGCGGCCGTTGGCACTATCGTTGCCAGGTGAGGGGGAAATTCCTTTGCGGTCGCCCACTGGTCGTAGCCTGTGTAGGAACCGCCGGACATGGCAACCTTCCCATTGCAGTAGGGCTGCCGGGCCAGCCACTCCACAACATCGTAGCCGTCCTGCGCTTCTTGTATGAACGGCCTGAATTGGCCCTCGGAGTCGCCACGACCGCGGGAGTCGACGACCAAAAACGGAAAGCCGTGACTTGCGTAATAGACTCCGCGGTCGTGATAGGTCTGTGTGGTATACGGCGTGAGTGTGAAAACACACGGCGCAGGTGCAGGCGCATCCGTAGCTCGCGGGCTATAAAGCGACGCATGCAGCCTAACGCCGTCACGCATCGGTACCATTACGCTCCATTGGAACCCAATTCCTGCCGCTCCCATGCCCGTCTGCGGAGGACTTCCCGCCGGGGCCGAGGCAACGACAGCCGGCAGGGTGCTCAACAATACAACGAGCAGGCAACACGCGCGGCTCATTGATCTCATGCTCAGTAGTTCAAACTGAAACGTGTCAGCCCACCAATGACTGCGATCCAGACAACCCCGAGCAGACTGGCGGCGACTACGAAACTGCGAATGCGCAACCAGCGCGGCACCTTCAGTTGCGCCAATCGCCAGGCACTCCACAGGCCGAGGCCCGCCGCGACGAATGCCAGTACGCCTGCCACCTGCATGACGCGAATGACGGGATCGAGATGCGAACTGTAGAACCCGAGGTCGAGGTTGATAGCGGACTGGACAATAAAGAACCAGGCGGTCATGTAGATCAGGTCGTACGCGGCGGCGATGCGAATGCGAAAGCGGAGGCGACGCAGCTCCGCAAGACTGTCCTCCGGCACCCCCGCGGGCTGTTTGAAGGCCGGCGACAATATCCAGCCGAGAACTGTCAGCACCAGGACGACCAACGCGCCCATTATGACTGTGAGGTTCAGCGACGAAGAACGGCTGAACGGCGCCTCTTGCAACACCGAGGTCGGATCCGCACTGTCGACAATCGTCTTGATGCCATTGACGCTCTGCATGGCAAGCTGGCCCGGACCGCCCTTTTCGCGCCAGAGTTGCGGGCCGATCTCGCCATAGGTCGCAAGGCCCGGCGCGGTTTGCCGGGGGACCGATATCGTACCGTCACCGTTGTCGCGAACGACCGTCTGCTGCAAGACGTAGAACAGGCTAAGAAATCCGTGAACGATGCGGCGCGAGCTCTCGTAGCGCCCGGCAATCGCGTGAGCATCGACGGCTGCGGTTGGAAGAGTCGCAAAGTCCGTCGCCGCGGGAGGGCCGGGAAAGTATCTATCCAGGAATCCGTCGAACAAGGCATCGCGTGCCAGATACACGGAGTTGTCGCGGCCGCGACTGTTGAATGTGTAATAAATGCCAACGCGCTCCGCGGGCAGAAAGTTGAATTCGGTATGGAACAGGACTGTATCGCCACCGTGCCCCAGGACTACCCGGCCGTTGTGCAACTCCTTGAAGAACCCATGAGCCATGGTTGCGAACCCCGGCAAGGCTGATTCGGACGGGGTCAGCATTTGTCGCAGTGTTTCGGCCTGCACTATCCGGCCATCGGCAAACTGACCGTCGTTCATGAGCGCGATCATGAATTTCGACATGTCCGCGGCCGTTGCAGTGCCGCTACCCGCCGGGCGCGTAATGACTTGCTCGGATTCACCCGCCGGTGAGTCCGTTGTGCGGTATCCATTGGACACGTGATCGGCAAACCGCTGCGGGAGCGGTTGCTCGAACGTTGTGTGCAGCATTCCCAATGGCGCGAGGATGTGCTGCTCAACATACCGCTCATAGGGTTCGCCCGATACCCGCTGCACAATATAACCGGCCAGCGCAGCTCCGTAGTTGGAATAGGCGGGCACTTCACCCGGCGGGAACAACATCGGGCGCTGATGTTCCTTCAGGTAGGACTCAGTGGATGGCAGGTCCCGGGTATCTGTTCGCAGGACGTCCTTTATCCCTTCCTCAAAACCACCGCGATGATTCATCAAATCGCGCAAGGTAATGGGCTTGCCAAAGTCGTGTGAAATTTTGAAATCCAGGTAGTCGTTGACATCGCGGTTGAGGTCGAGCTTGCCCTGCTCCACCAACTGCATGACCGCAGTCCAGGTAAACAACTTGGAGGTAGAGCCGATTCGTACCAGCGTCTGCTCAGGATCCATCTGGAGTTGCTTGCTCACGTCCGCGTAGCCGTAGCCCTTCTGGAGGAGCACTGATCCGTCCTTCACCACCACCACCACGACGCCAGCAATGTCACCAGCCTTCAGCGCGTAAGGAACCATGCCGTCGAGCCATGCTTCGAGGTCGGGGCGGTCGAGCGTTCGGGGACTGGCCACCTCCGGCCCTGCCGCCGCAGTCTGCGTAACGGCGATAGCAGCACACACTGCTAGAAAAATAGATCTCCAGACGCTCACGGTGCTTGCTCCCCTGATTTTCGGTCCTGCCCGGACACTATGTCCCGCTGGGACACCATGCTTCTGCCCGGCAGGACGCCGGGAACGAGCGAACCTTTGTCGATTACGAGCACACCATTCACCACCACGAATCGCATGCCAATACTGCGTTCGGTGGGGTGCTCATAGGTGGCTCGGTCGCTGACCGTCGCCGGATCAAACACTACGATGTCGGCGTCCGCGCCTTCCTGTAGTCGCCCTTTACGGCGAGCCGACGCGCTCGACTTCTCGAGCCGCTGCGCTGGCATCAGGCTCATCTTCCGAACTGCATCGATCAGACTTACCGTGCGCAGGTTGCGCACGTAGCGCGCAAGGATCTGACAATAGGTTCCGGCATCTCGTGGATGACCCAACTCACCGTCACTCGCTATCGACACCAGCGGGTCGGCAATAACGCTGTCGACCACCTCCTGACGATTGAGGAATAGCACGACCGGGGTCGACTTCGGCGATGCATGTAGCTCATCGAAACGCGCCTTTGTAAGCCGCTCGCCGGTGTCAGGCAGCATCAAGGCGTCGTAGCCGATGCCAAATTTCTCCTGCCATCCTGGATTGAAGAGCGCGGAGTTGATTGCAGTCATGCCGGCCACGTAGGGATAGGCTTCCGTACTGACGTCTAGCCCGCGCGCTCTTGCGCCGGCCACCATGGTCAGACACTCCGGAGCATCGGCCAGGCAACTGGAGTTGATGTGCACGATCTGCAGCGAGGCGCCAGTCACCGCTGCAGCTCCGATGACTTCTTCAACGGCCTCGATGCTGGAACCGGGCTCCTTTCTGCCGGCGCTGCGCACGTGTGTAAACACCGGCACGTGGCGGCTCGCGGCCAACCGGAAGATGCGAATCACCTCCTCGCGCGTAGCGCCCGGTACGTATTGGATGCCCATGCCGATACCGAGCGCACCCGCATCCAGCTCCGCTTGCAGGTGGGACTCCATTTGCGCGAGCTGAGCCGCCGTCGCCGGATCATTCGATGCTCGTCCGCTCGCCGGAATCAGCTCTGTCGGCGCCAGCGGCTGACCGAAGGCCGCGGCGCGCGCCGCGGAATGGCTGGCGGTGGTACCAAAGTTGATCAGCGAGTGCCCGGACTTGCGCGCCAGAAATCCTTTGACATCGGGCACGCCGATTTCCATCTCCAGCCCGGTAGTAACACCGTCGAACGCTTTCAACACTCCCGAAACATCATCTTGCGCATGTTGATGGAGGTCGATGAAGCCCGGCGCTACGACGAGTCCGCGCGCATCGACGGTGCGGACTCCAGTCAACGCATCGGCCGAGACGCGGGCTATGCGACCTCCGCTGATGCCCACGTTCAAGGACTGGTCCAATCCGGTTTCGGGGTCCAGCACTCTGCCGCCGCGAATGACCAGGTCATAAGGCGCGCTCCAGGCCATGGCCGGCGTCAGGGCCGCCGCCAGAATCCAAACGAGCCATTTTTTCACCGGTGCGCCTTTTTGTTGATGTTGTCCCATTTAGAGAATAGTGCTCTCTACAGAAACATCGTGTCAAAGTAGCTCATCGCAAAGAACAAACGCCTCGGCTGACGCGCGATTATCGGCCCTGCCTTGCCTCCGAATACGCCTATATAGGCAGTAGACTCTCAATCTGAGACATTTTTGACTCTTATAGGGAACTCTGTCTATATTTAGGACAACAACAACCGTCGGGGGATGATCGCAATGCACCATGACTTGAACCGTCCGCGGCTCTATGCGGCAGTCGGCTTCGCCAGCGCGCTCGCTCTCACCGGCCAAGTCGCGACGGCAGCAGATGCGGACGCGCTGACGCTGGAGGAAGTCACGGTGACCGCAGAGAAACGCACCCAGAACCTGCAGGACGTCCCCGCTACCGTCAGCGTAGTCAGCAGCGAGCAAATCAGCGCTTTTCACGCGACACAACTTGCCGACATAGGCGCTTACATCCCAGGACTCCAGGTCGACAGCGGTGGCGCTCCCGGCCAGACGACCCTGTCCATTCGCGGAATTTCGCCCATCAGCGCCAACGCAACGGTGGGTTCCTATATCGACGACACGCCCATCGGCTCCACGGGCTTTCACAACCGCGGCGGCAGCTACGCACTGGATCTGCTGCCGTATGACGTGCGCCAAATTGAAGTTCTGTCGGGTCCACAGGGAACTCTCTACGGCGCCAACGCGCTGGGCGGCCTGATCAAATACGACCTGACGACGCCTGATCTGGATACGAGCGAGTATCGCGTGGGCGGGACACTGTTCGGCATTGATCACAGCTCAGGAGTGGGCAGCGGATTTCGCGGCTACGTCAACACTCCACTCGTGACCGACAAAGTCGGGTTGATTGCCAGCATCGGCCAGGAACGTACGCCAGGGTTCATTGACAACTCGGCGACTCATCGGTCGGACCAGAACTCGGACTTGCAGCGCAGCGCGCGGTTGGGCCTGCTATGGAAGATCAGCGATACGGCCACATTGCACTTGAATGGTTTGTACGCCAAGACCGAAACGGACGGCGTCGCCACGGTCGCGCTGGACCCGGTTACAATGAAGCCTCTCGCCGGCGATCTGACTGACAATAATCTGCGGGCGAATACCTACGACAATTCCCTTTATTACGTCGCAGCGACACTCAACTGGAAGCTGCCTTGGGCCGATTTCGTATCCGCCACGAGTTGGTCGAAGAAGTCCGACCGGATAGTGCAGGATGCCACGAGCACGTATCAAACCCTCCTTCCGCTCCTGGGAGGGCCGGACAACGGCATCGTGGACTTCCCGCTCTACGTTTCTGCAAAACGCTTCAGCCAGGAATTTCGGCTGTCCTCAGCGTCCGCCCAAACCGTGGAGTGGCTCGCCGGCCTGTACTACGACTACGAAAAAGGCACGAACACGCAGTTCCTGCGGACCTACCAGGCAGATGGTACGAGCCTTGCGAGCCTCGGGCTCGACCCGTTGTTTGAAGCAGGCCTGCCGACCATCTACCGCGAATATGCTGCTTTTGCGAACGCCACCCTGCATGCAACCAATCGCCTGGAGTTTGGCGCAGGGGTGCGTTATGCACGCAACGTGCAGGGTTTCGCCCAGATCATCGAACCGGGCTCACCGATACTGCCGCCGTCCAACGTGCCCGGAAAGTCCGCGGAAGGCGTGACAACCTGGATTGCACGGTCCAATTACAAGTTCACCGACGACATCATGGGCTACGGGTTGGTTTCGACCGGCTATCAGGCGGGCGGCCCGAATACCACCCTGCCCGGCGTACCTCCCTCCGTGAGCTCTTCAACACTCACCAACTATGAAGTGGGCTTGAAGAACTCCCTGCTGGATGGGCGTGCGATTGTGAATATCGCGGCATTCGAGCTGCGCTGGAACAAAATCCAGGTTCCCGGCTCGCTGCCCAGCGGCATCTCATACATCGCGAACGGTGGCACCGCCCGCAGCCGCGGCCTGCAGCTCGACTCCTCCATCAGAGCGACACAGGACCTCGAGTTTCGCGCCACCGCTTCCTACATCGATGCGATCCTGACGCAGGATGCGCCCACAGCCAACGGCTTCAACGGCGACAGGTTGCCGCTGGTGCCGCAGTTCGCCGGATCCGTGCGTGCAGACTACGAGCACCATGCGTTCGCAGACTGGAATTTCAATGCGGGTGTGGGCCTGCGCTATGTGGGGAGACGCTACAGTGTTGGGCTTCTGGATTTGGATGGCATTCCAACTGCGGCCTATAGCGCGCTGGACGCGAACACGGGGCTCAGCAATAGCAACTGGACTTTCAGGCTATTCGCGAAAAATCTCACCGACAAGCGCGCGTACCTGACGGCATTCAGCTTTCCTGATCTGAGTGGCGGCGTAGTCGTGCAGAATGAAGGCACGGTACTGCAACCCCGGACGATAGGCGTGACGGTGGACTACAAATTCTAATGCGCCGCTCGAGGCGCGCTTGACCCCTCAAGCGCGCCTTAGCTGATGCCGCGCCCTGTCCGGCTGTCAACCATTGAGCAAGCGTTGCATCGCTTCATTGTAACGCGCGCCTGCCACAACCCCGTGGGGTGCAATCCTGTCGATCTCATCCAGCTCCTCTTTCGTCAGCTGGACATCGACAGCCCCCACGTTCTCCTCGAGACGCTTCGCACTGCTGGTCCCTGGAATCGGAATTACGTCGTCGTGTCCGACGAGTAACCAGGCCAACGCAAGCTGCGCTGGCGTGCAGTTCTTGCGCGCGGCGAGTTGCTTCAGGTGCTCCACCAGCTGCAGATTCCGGGCGAAGTTCTCGCCCTGAAAGCGCGGATTGCCCCGGCGCCAATCATCGGCGGCGAGATCTTCCGGCTTGTTGAAACGGCCGGCGAGGAAACCGCGACCGAGGGGACTGTACGCCACCAGCGCAATTCCCAGCTCATGGAGCACAGGCAACAGCTCATCTTCGGGCTCGCGGCTGAACAAGGAATATTCGGTCTGAATGGCCGCCAGCGCATGCACCCCGTGCGCTCGACGAACCGTCGCAGCCGAAGGCTCGGACAGACCGATCTGCCGGACCTTGCCTTGCTTCACCAGGTCGGCCATCGCGCCGACTGTCTCCTCGATCGGAGTGTTGGGATCTACGCGGTGCAGATAGTACAAATCGATGTAGTCGACCCCGAGCTGCGCAAGCGATGCATCGCACGCCTGTTGTACGTAGTTGCGACTGCCATTGATCATTCGGGCGGGGGCGTCCCGCCGCTCGTTCGCGCTCACACCCGTTGCAAAGCCAAACTTGGTGGCGAGCGTGATCTGGTCACGGCGCCGGCCTTTGAGGGCCTTCCCAACCTGACGCTCAGACTGACCGTAAATGTCTGCGGTATCGAGAAGATTGACACCCAGGTCCAGGGCCCGGTGGATCAGGCTGATGGCATCTTCGTCGTTGCGCACACTGCTCGTATAGGTGTCGGCAATGCCTATGCTCATGCAACCGAGGCCGATCGGAAAAACACGCGGGCCATTGCGGCCAAGCTTGCGATAGCTCATGGGGTAGCCCTCCAATTCTCACCGCATGGTGAATCCACGCCGTAGCAATGCAAATGCCCAATTGGAGAGATTGCGCAGATCTATTCTGGGTGCGGTGACACGTTGGTGTCAGCCAGCAACCTCAGGCGCGTTTGAGCTGATGCCGCGCCCTGTTGGGCGCCGGCCCCGTAGACTGCCGAAACATCAGCGACGAAGCCAACACATGCTTGGCATGGTCCGCCGGCTCCCCGCTCAATGTGCTGAGCAACAACTCCGCCGCCTGCGCCGCCATGTCCGGGATGGGCTGCCTGATGGTAGTCAGCGCAGGCCACACCTGGCTCGCCAGCGGCGCATCATCAAACCCCGCGACAGAAATGTCCTCCGGTACGCCGAGCCCCATGCTATGGGCTACCGTCAACACACCCGCCGCCATTTCATCATTGCTGGCAAAAATCGCCGTAGGCCGCTTGGCAGCAGCCACATTCAACAACTTCCGTGCGGATTGCACGCCGGAAGCATGGGAGTTATAACCCTGCACAACCAGCGTCTTGTCCAACTTCAGCCCACAGGACTCAAGGCCGTCCTGGTAGCCGCGATACCGATCCATCACGGCAGCGTGATCGGGGTTGCCGATAATGAATCCGATCCGCTGATGTCCCAATGCTGCGAGCTGTTCCGTCATGCTGGCGCAGCTCTCCCGGTCATTCGTACAGACACTTCTATAGGTGTCGGTGTGCTTGCCGGGAGCGATTTTTACAAAGGGGATATTGAGACCTTCAATCGCCTCGGTGACTGCGCTGAGATCGGACAGCGGCGGCGTCAGAATGACGCCATCGGCGCGCGACTGCCGCACACTGCGGCATACATCCTCAGACAGAGAGGCCGCGTTGTAATCACACGGCTGCATGACGATCTGATACTTCGCCGCCCTGCTCGGCTCCACCACGCCAGCGAGCACGCTGGTCGCGTAATAACCGCAAGACACGTCGTACAGCAACGCCAGTAGATAGGAGCGGTTACCGCCCAACCCGCGCGCGGACGGGTTGGGGTGATAGTCGAGCTTCGCGATCGCGCGCATCACGCGCTCACGGATCTGCGGTTTGACCGTCTTTACATTGTTGATCACACGCGAGACGGTCTTTATCGACACGCCCGCGTGTTTCGCGACATCGATAATCGTTGCGTTCGCCATGGGTTGCATGACGATGGCGCGGATCAACGCTGATTGCAACCCCCGAGCCCATAGCCATAAGGGAATAGTGGCGTGCGGCTTGCACTGCTACCACCTCGCGGCCATGAGTACGACAGCTTGCCGGTAATCGGAAAATTCACTTCCCCGGTGCCCTTCCGGAACAGAACATCGGCAACTCCCCCACCTTCCGTGCCCGGCAACCAGGCAACGGCAAAGGCATTAGCGGCCTCCAGCTCGGGCGACACGCCCCTGACACGCCCCGTGAGGAAAACGGCCACCACCGGAATGCCGCTGCGCCGCAGTTTCTGCAGCAGGGCGAGATCGGCATTGGGGGCAGGTGGCTGCGAGCCGTTAGCCGCAGCAGTCTGGCGATCGAGGGCAGTCTTTCCACCGGCGCCAACCGCTGATGGCGAGGGCGAGGCGTTCGCACTGGCGACCGCCGCAGCCTCGTCGACCGCGCTGACCTCAGGCGCCGGCCGCTGCATGTCGATCTCATGCCCGTCATCCGTCGGCCCCTGGTACTCAATAGTCTTGATGTCCCCATGCCATTCGGCATACGGGTTCTCACCAAACACCACAATGGCCACGTCCGGCTTGGTCTGAAAGCTGCCATCCACACTGAGAGTGGCCGTCCCGCCAGCCGCTGACACAGCCGCCTGGATCCCATCGAACAGAGAGGTGGCACCCGGGAAATCGGCGTTGGAGTTGCCCGTCCCCTGCCAGGAAATAGTCCATCCCCCGGCCTGCTTGCCAATGTCGTTTGCGCCATCACCCGCAACCAGCACGTGTGTCTTGGGCGACAGCGGCACGAGGCACTTGTCATTCTTGAGTAACACGACGGACTTGCGGACGGCTTCGCGTGCGACCGACCGATGCTCCGGGGCACCGAGCTGCGCCGTTTGATTCGCCAGTGGACGGGAAGACGGGCGGCCCTTATCAAACAGCCCGGCACGCAACTTCACGCGCAGAATGCGCGTGACGGCATCATCGATCCGGGACACCGGGATATCGCCGGCCCGAACCTGTGCCACCGTATTCAGCAGAAACGCCTTCCACTGCTCGGGCACCATGATGAGATCGATGCCTGCGTTGATGGCCTGCGCGCAACGATCCTTCGAGCAACCCTGGATCTCATCGATTCCATCCCAGTCGCTCACCACAAGTCCGTCAAATCCCATGCGCGTCTTGAGCACATCGGTCAGCAGATGACGCTGACCGTGCAATTTGACCCCCTGCCAACTGTTGTACGAGGCCATGACCGTCTGCACGCCGGCATGAATCGCCGCAACATACCCCGCCCCATGCACCGCCAACAGCTCCTGCTCCGAGGATCGGTTGTTTCCACGGTCGATACCATTGTTGGTACCGCCGTCACCAATGTAGTGCTTGGCCGTGGCAAGGATATGGTTGCCATCCAAAAACGCAGGCGTGCCACTTGTTCCCTGAAGACCCTGGACCATGCGGCCCGCATAAGCTCGAACTATGTCCGGTCGCTCGGAGTAACCCTCGTAGGAACGCCCCCAACGCGTATCGCGAACGACAGCAACCGTCGGCGCGAATGTCCAATCGATTCCCGTCGCGGCCACTTCGCGCGCCGTCGCCTCTC